>Ga0160502_100061_pt1 | contig 160615 bp, 137 predicted proteins | sample DIDnMG_14_FD_108237 | JGI IMG/M metagenome (GOLD analysis project Ga0160502, IMG submission 108237) | Enriched soil microbial communities from UW Madison campus, WI, USA - DID2933_E24_Xylan MG | ecosystem: Environmental > Terrestrial > Soil > Unclassified | place: USA: Madison, Wisconsin... | reverse complement strand
GCCGCCTGCGGGAACACCGGACAGTTCAACAGATTATAGTTTACTGGCAGCAGCTGGAGTCACGGGAGTCACGGGAGCCACGGGAGAAACTGGAGCCACGGGAGTCACGGGAGTCACGGGAGCCACGGGAGAAACTGGAGCCACGGGAGTTACGGGAGCGACGGGAGTCACCGGAGAAACTGGAGCCACAGGAGAAACTGGAGCCACAGGAGAAACTGGAGCCACAGGAGCAACAGGAGCAACAGGAGCAACAGGAGCTACCGGAGAAACTGGGGCCACAGGAGCCACAGGATCGACTGGCGCTACAGGAACGAGTCTTACAGCTAACTCAATATTTGGAAGTAACACGAGTGGGAGTTTAATTTCAGTTGTCCTCGGTGGAACGAATGTCCCATTACCTAATAACCAGGTTGTGGGTGCAGGGACCGCATTCAATGGGGCATCAACGATTATTACATTGACCAATCCAGGTAATTATTTTATTTCTTATTCCATTAATCTAAATGCTGCTCTATTAGTCAGTTCCCAAGTAGTCGTGAATGGTACAGTGGTGCCGCAATCCGTTATTTCACCAGCTATAAGTTTAACAGCTTTTAATTGTAATTTTATTGTTAATGTGCCCACCGCAAATGCTACAGTTCAGCTTCAATTATTCGGAGTGATAGCTGCGGCAACGCTTGCTTCTACTGCTCCAACAAATATGTCTGTCATTCGATTAAGCTAACCATTCTAAGAAACGAAAAGCAATAGTGACTGGATAGATACTTTGCATAGAGCTATTCTGAGCTTGCAAAAAAGAAAATGGCCTCCTGAATCCTGAATCAGGGGCCATTTTTGGCTGTGAATCAACGTGTGACGTTGGCAGGATATGCTAGTACAGGGGGGAATATTAATAGGTCGTGTTTGAAAACTCGTTCAAGGGTATCTCTCACCGCCTGTTCGCCCCATGCTGCGTTGCCTTTTCTTGACGTACCCCCGGTACGCCTTCGAAAAAAACGCCTTTCTTGAAACGAAAATTCGGATAGGTCTGATCCGTTCAGACTTTTCAGACTCGCCCTAGAAGCTCAGCCGCGAGCTGTCTGTTCACCAGGCGGCTCGAATGCTCATCCTTCCAGATTTTTCGAGCGGACAAGCCGTTCGATTAAATGGGGCTAGAAATTATTGATGTGCCAGAGTTAAGGATGAGCAGTTATACATATACATGTTGCATAACGAGATGGAGAGGTGAGGAGCTTGTCCCAAGCATCTATTCCCAATATTACGCCGAGCATATCGGTAACTGTCAATCAAAGCATGGCGCTGCTGCTGGCATCCATTGCCTTAGAGGAGCTGGCTCTCGCCCATATTATCAATGCAGAGGCAGAGAAGATACAATACGTCGTCGGTACTCTGGGAAGAGGCCTCACTCCTCCAGCAACACTATCCAACCTGCTAACGGTTGATGAGAGTGTCAGACGAACGTTGCAGGAAGTGGTTCGCAAAGAAATTTTGCTTCAACAGAAGCTGGATTCTGTTCTGGCTCATATACCTATTGTTCCTAGAGCATAGTTAGGTCGAGTCACTAAGGGTACTTCCACGATCTGAGTTTTCTGATTCAGTTCCTGGATCGTACTCTTTTTTGTGAGCGGCTATTCTTGGGACATGTAATGAATAGAAATTACATATATATGTTTGTAAGTTGTTTTGCCCAAGCTCTCAGAGAAGAGTGCAGCCTTCATTTTCAGATAAGAGAGGAAGTTGCGAAGGATGAGCATGCCGAACGTGCCGGATATTACGCCTGAAATTGTGCTGAAGCGCCCTGAGGTTATCAATCTTCTGCTCACTTCCATTGCTTTGGAGGAGATCGGATTATCTCATATTATCAATGCAGAGGCAGAGAAGCTGCAGCGCTTTATCAAGGAGCATGAGTTCAGTCTCGATGATGCGCTCAGGATGAATGACAGTGTGGATCGCATGCTGCGAAATGTAGTTAAAAACCAGATACTGCTGCATTTTAAGCTAGAGGATGTTATCCGGCTGGAGGAGCGGCTGGAATACCTCGAAGATTACTGCGAATAAAGACTGGAAGTAAGGAGGATCACGATGAAGACGAATGAACGTATTTCCTCTCAAACCACACCTACCATTCATGATGCAGTAACTCATCTGATCGAATCCATTGCTTCCGAAGATAAGGCACTTTCCAGACTGCTGAACACGGAGGCAGAGCACATTCTGGCTTTTTCCCAAGAAAACATCCAGCATGAGAAGGGGCTTAATCTTACAGCGATTATCAAATTCAACCAGTCGGTCATTCAATTTATGGATACAGTGGTTATGGCAGAATGGATGCTGATGAAAAAACTGGACACTATGCTTCACATGCAGCTCCATACAGCGCTCGCCCAGCAAAACGGGATGATTGCAGAGGAGACGGAGGAACAGCAAGAACGGCCAGATGCAGATGTGCTGGATGCAGAGCAGATGAATGAGTTGGAATCCTTCGCAGAGCCTTGGGAGTGGAATGAAGATGAGTGGGGGTAGCAGGGATCAGACAAGTTCTGTAAAGGGACGTTCAATTCACATGCTTACACGATCTGTGCTCCAGTTATGTCACAGGATGATGATTCGGATGGAGAACATATCAGGCTATGAGGCGCTGCTAATTGAGCTGCAGATTGCCAGCATGGTAGGAGCGCTGGTGCAACTGCATGGACGAGCTAACTCCAGACAAGCGATGCAGGAGCTCGTACAATCGTCCGAAGTGGGGAGCGCAAGCCAAGGAGAACAGCCCCCGTCCGAACTAAGCAAGGAGGTGAACCTGCTGCTTCGTCAGTTGGAGACGCAACTGACAGTTCAGCCGCCGCAGCGCCGAAGTGTGAAGCAGCTCGTCCATCATTTGCGTGCATTGATGCGGCAAGCGGACTACATGCAAGCAGAGTTGGCCTCTGCTCAGGAGGAGTGGGGAGCGCGAAACCGAACGATAATGGAGCCCACAGCAGAACCCAATGCTGGAAGCCTTCCCCAGCAACTGGCTAATATCCATGCACCGATATTCTTTGTAAGGGCGAATGTGAGGATTGGACATAAGAAATTGGGGAATGAGCATAGACCTGTTAACTGAATTCATCTTGTAAGGTGCCCGGCCCATCAAGCTGCATCCAGCAGTCTGATAGGCCGGGTACGTCCGTCTTCAGGACTATTGCCCCCCGTGCTGGCGTGCAGCTCTGAGCTGCATCATGGCTTCCTCGTAGTAGGCTTCATCCTGATAGTGCAGGGTGAAGAACTCCTCGAACCGTCCCAGCATGGGAGAGCCTATAGCAGCATAGCGACTGTATCTGGGGAGGAGTAGGTTGTAGAAGGCTTTGCGCTTATCCTCGCGCACGGACTCAGGTGCAAGTCCCTTGCCTACGAAATGTTGCAGGATGCGCTGGTACCCGTCAATGAACACCTCGCCAAAATCGTAGTTTGCGTTGTCATTCCCCGCATAAGAGAAGATGGAGCGATGAACGATGCAAAATTTCGGGTGCAGCTCCAGTATCGCATATTGCCAGTAAATCTGATTAAAGGAGGAGGACAGGAACAGGCTCTTCTCCTCGAGCTGCTCCCACTCCTTGCGGCGCAAGATGGTAGAGGAAATAAATGAGGAGTAGATGGAGGTGCGGGCAAGATAATCGTCCATTCCATTTCCTACCACCACCTCCCCGTTAGGATGAATCAAGTCGATATGAATGACTGCACAGTCGCGATGCTGATACAGTACATTCAAGAGCGGCAGCACGGTTCCTGGCAAGAAGAAATCGTCGTCGCCTTGAATTTTGATGAAGGTTCCGCGTCCCTTGGCTACCACGCTCATAATATTGGCGTCTGCACCGACGTTCACTTCATTGCGGACATGACGAAAATTGCTATAGCGTGCAGCGAAGTGCTTGAGAATTTCAGATGTCCCATCCGTAGAGGCATTATCGCTGACGACGACCTCGATCAGTTCCGTATCTCCGATCTGGTCATAGATGGAAGCCAGGCAGCGGCTTAGATCTCCAGCGCGGTTATAGGTGGGGATGCAGATGGACATGAGCGGCTGATCCTTGCGTTTCTCCAGCAGCAGCAATGCTTGCCGCTCCGAGTGAGTACGCACCCATTTCCCGCTGTGGGTGTCATAGACCTCCAATATGCTGGCCGGCGACCCGCCAACTACACAATATTCTGGCACAGAGCGTGTGACGACGCTATTCGCGGATATGACGCTGCCTCTGCCGATGCGAACATCGCCGACGATGACGGCATTGGCGCCGATCCAGGCGCCTTCACCAATCTCCACGCTCTGGCTATGGGAGGTGATGCCCTGGGAATGAACCGGAATGCCGACAGATTGATAATGATGATCTGTGTCGGAGATATAGACATTCGGCCCGATGAGCACATTGGCTTTTAGTTCAACCCGGTTGACCGCAGAGATGATAAGTCCCAGATTACACTGACAGCCATCCCCGATCATAATCTTGGGTCCGCGTCCAGTGCCAGGCGTTACAATATTGAACCAATAGTGTGCACGTATGAAGACATGGCTGCCGATGGCGATCTCTGGCGGGTAGACGAATTCTCCGCCTTGCTGGACGAAGGTGTTCTCCCCAAAATGCTGGAATCTGGCGGCCAGCTCTGTGCTGATAAATGACATTTATACCCTCCTTAGCAATAACAGTAAACTATTTTCTCTTGATTACATATAGTATGAGAGAAGCAGATTTAACATGCTTTGGTATAAGCATTTGCTTGTGCATACAACGAAGCAATGTCGGACATCTGGGAGGCACTGCCATACATGACGATGAAGGAGCAGGAACTGCGGGAGCAGATATTGCAGCTTGCTGCAGTCTATTACAAGAGCCGCTGGAGACACAAGGAGTTCGAGCCGGGAGTGGACTATATTCCGGTAAGCGGCAAAGTGTTTGACGAGGAGGAATTGACTGCACTCGTTGATTCCTCGCTAGATTTCTGGCTAACCGAGGGACGATATGCCCGCCGCTTCGAGCGGGAGTTTGCCCGTTACATGGATACCCGCTATGCTCTGTTGACCAATTCAGGCTCCAGCGCCAATCTGCTGGCTTTCTCGGCACTGACCTCTCCACAGCTTGGAGAACGATGCCTCAAGCCGGGTGATGAAGTCATCACCGCTGCGGCAGGCTTTCCGACCACGGTCAATCCAATTATCCAGCATGGGATGGTTCCGGTCTTTGTCGATGTCAATATGTCAACTTACAATATTGATGCTTCGAAGCTGGAGGCGGCAATCAGCAGCAAGACCAAGGCGATTATGGTCGCGCATACGCTGGGCAATCCATTTGAACTGAGAGCGGTGAAGCAGGTTGCCGATCAGTATGGGCTGTGGCTCATCGAGGATACATGTGATGCAGTTGGTGCGCGTTATGAAGGACAGGCGGTAGGCTCCTTCGGCGATCTGGCGACGGTCAGCTTCTATCCGGCTCATCATATCACGATGGGGGAAGGAGGCGCAGTGCTGACCTCGAATGCCAAGCTGCGCAAGATTACCGAATCGTTCCGGGACTGGGGCAGAGATTGCTGGTGCAAGCCAGGCAAGGATAATACATGCGGTCGCCGCTTTGATTGGGAGCTGGGCACGCTTCCGTGCGGTTACGACCATAAATATACGTATAGCCATATCGGATATAATCTCAAGATCACCGACATGCAAGCAGCCATCGGAGTGGCTCAACTGGCGAAGCTCCCGCAATTCGTGAAGCGCCGCCAGGAAAACTTCCGATATTTGAAGGAGGCGCTCCAGCCGCTTCAGCATCTGTTGGTGCTCCCTGAAGCAACACCGGGCAGTGAGCCAAGCTGGTTCGGCTTCCCGATCACGGTGCGGGAGAATGCGCCGCTTAGGCGCAATGAGCTGGTGCAGGCGCTGGAGGCGCATGGCATCGGGACACGGCTGCTGTTCGCAGGCAATCTGCTGCGTCAGCCAGCCTACGCGCAGGTGAAGCATCGCGTCGCTGGCAAGCTGACCCATACGGATGCGATTATGAACCGGACATTCTGGGTTGGCGTCTACCCCGGCTTAACGGAGCCGATGCTAGACTATGTGGCTCAGGTGCTTCACAAGCTGCTTGGAGGGGGTGAGGCATCATGAAGGTTGTCCTGCTGGCGGGAGGCTACGGCACACGAATTAGCGAGGAGACGGTGCTGAAGCCGAAGCCGATGATTGAGATCGGGGATAAGCCGATCCTCTGGCATATTATGAATATTTTTTCGAAGCATGGCTTCCACGAATTCATCGTTTGTCTGGGGTACAAAGGTCATGTGATCAAGGAATATTTTGCGCACTATTATCTTCACGGGACGGATGTGACCTTCGATTTTGGCAACCGCAACAAGACGGTTGTTCATAATCAATATCTGGAGCCGTGGAAGGTGACGCTCGTCGAGACAGGACGGGACACGTTAACCGGCGGACGCCTGAAGCGAATCGGGAGCTATATCGGACAAGAGCCGTTCTTGATGACATACGGAGATGGATTGGCCGATGTGAACATCGCGAAGCTGGTTCAGTTTCATCAGGAGCAGGGCAGGCTGGCGACCGTAACGGCGGTGCAGCCTGGCGGCCGGTTCGGGGCACTGCAACTGGGAGCAGATTCCGGGGTCAAGGGATTTATCGAGAAGCCGCGCGGGGACGGGGGCTGGGTGAATGGCGGCTTCTTCGTGCTGGAGCCTAAGGTGCTGGATTATATCGAGGGGGACCACACCGTATGGGAGGAGCAGCCGCTCCGAAGGCTAGCCGATGAAGGGCAGTTGTCTGCCTATAAGCATACCGGATTTTGGCAGCCGATGGATACGCTGCGGGATAAAAACTATCTGGAGCAGCTATGGTCTGGTGGCGCAGCACCGTGGAGGTAGCAGAGTAGAGGTGAGAGGGATGAAGCATCTATCATTTTGGCAGGGCAGGCGTGTGCTGGTGACCGGGCACACCGGCTTCAAGGGAATGTGGCTCTGCCTTTGGCTGCGCACGCTTGGCGCCGATATTACGGGCTATGCCCTGGAGCCGGAAGGGGCGGCCAGTCTGTATGGGCAGTGCCGTCCGGAGGGGTGGATGCGCTCAGTCATCGGCGACATTCGGGATCGCCAAGCACTACAGGCGCTGGTAGCTGATTGTGCGCCAGAGGTCGTCATTCATATGGCGGCGCAGCCGTTGGTCAGGCGCTCCTATAAGGAGCCAACAAGCACTTACGAGGTAAATGTGATGGGGACGGTCTGGCTGCTGGAGGCGGTGCGCGAGGCGAGCTTGGCAGGGGCTCCGATTCGTGCTGTAGTGAATGTGACGTCAGACAAATGCTACGACAACCGCGAATGGGAATGGGGCTACCGGGAAAATGAGCCGCTCGGCGGCTACGATCCATATTCGAGCAGCAAGGCATGTGCGGAGCTGGTAACGGCAGCGTATCGCAGCAGTTACTTTCATCCGTCACTGCATGACCGCCATCGGGTCGGAATCGCCACAGCGCGCGCAGGCAATGTGATCGGCGGCGGGGATTACGCAGAGGATCGGCTGCTGCCCGACTGTATTCGCGCATTGAGCGGCAATGGCAAGCTGGCGATTCGCCACCCGCAGGCTACCCGGCCGTGGCAGCATGTGCTGGAGCCGTTGTCCGGCTATTTGCTGCTGGCGCAGCAACTGGCTGAGCAAGGTGCCGCGCTGGCAGAAGCATGGAATTTCGGGCCAGATGAGCACAGTGTCCGCTCGGTTGAATGGATGACTCAGAGAGCGGGCGAGCTGTGGGGGAATCGCTCCTATTATGAACTGGATCGACAGGCGCAGCCGCATGAAGCGGCAGACCTGAAGCTGGACAGCTCGAAGGCGCGGCGCAGATTAGGGTGGCGGCCTCGCTGGAGCGTGGAGCAGGCCTTGGCGCATGCCGTAAGCTGGTACCAAAGACAGATCGCGGGCGAGACCGCCGAGGAGCTCTGTCTGGAGCAGATTCGCACCTATATGGCAGCCTCGGCCATGCGCTAGCTAGGGGGAGAGAGATGAAGCTGTCTGACTATGTGATGGATTGTATCGCGGAGCAAGGGGTGGCTCATGTGTTCGAGATGATCGGCGGAGCCATCGCACACTTGCTGGACTCAACCTATGATCGACAAGACATCGAGTGCGTCTCGGTTCACCATGAGCAGTCTGCTGCGTTCGCTGCGGAAGGGTATGCCCGTGTAAATGGACGTCTAGGCGTAGCGATGGCCACCAGCGGACCGGGGGCGCTCAATCTGATAACGGGAATCGGAAGCTGCTACTTCGACTCCGTGCCTTGCCTGTTCGTTACCGGCCAGGTCAATACGTATGAGTATAAGGGAGATCGTCCGGTTCGACAAATCGGATTTCAGGAGACAGATATTGTTAGCATCGTGCGGCCGATCGTCAAGTATGCCGAAATGATCTGCGAGCCCGAGCGTATCCGGTATGGTCTGGAAAAAGCCGTCTTTCTCGCACGGCATGGTCGTCCCGGTCCGGTGCTGCTCGATCTGCCGATGAATGTGCAGCGTGCCGACATTGACCCGCAACAATTGCCGTCCTTCTTCGGCAGTGAGGAGCACCGTCAGCTTCTGGCAGAGCCGCCCCCCGTGACCAGCCGTGATATTCAGGCCGTTACGGCCATGCTGGAGAAGGCGCAAAGGCCGCTCATATTGGCTGGTGGCGGCGTTCGCGCCTCCGGGGCATCTGCTGAACTGCGGGAGCTGGTTGAACTGACGGGAATTCCCGTCGTGCATTCGCTGCTCGGGCTGGATGCGCTGCCTGGCGTCCACCCGGCAAGCGCCGGGCTGATCGGCGCTTACGGCAACCGCTATAGCAATCTGGCAGCGGCCAATTGCGATCTGCTGTTGGTGCTCGGCTCGCGCCTGGATACCCGGCAGACAGGCACAAGGCCGTCTACCTTTGCCCGCGGAGCGCTCAAGGTGCATGTCGATATTGACAAGGCGGAGCTGAATGAGAAGGTACGGGTGGATAAGGCACTGCATGCGGATGTGAAGAGCTTCCTGTGCAGGCTGGTCAAGTCGCTGCAGAGGACGCAACTGCCGGACTTCAGCGGCTGGCGGGCGATGATGAATAGCTGGCAGAAGCGTTATCCGAGCGGCTCCCCTGTTCCAAGTAGCGGAGCTGTAGAGCCGAACCGCTTCATGGAGCTGCTCTCTGCTTGCAGCAGCGACGGCGACCTGTTCGTGCTGGATGTCGGGCAGCATCAGATGTGGGCTAGCCAATCCTTGCATCTTCGAGAGGGTCAGCGGCTGCTCAATGCCGGAGGCATGGGCGCGATGGGCTTCGCGCTCCCGGCAGCGATCGGAGCATGCAAGGCGGAGCCGGGCAGGAGAGTCATAGTCATTGCGGGCGACGGCGGCATTCAGGTGAATATTCAGGAGCTGAATACGATGGCTCGGCATCGGCTTCCCATCAAAATATTCGTCATGAACAACCGCACCCTTGGGATGGTTCGCCAGTTCCAGGACATGTATTTTGACGGTCGCAGGCAGTCGACGGTTGGCAGCTATACCTGTCCTGATCTGCTGGCTATAGCGGAAGCCTACGGGCTCCCAGCGAGTAGAATTAAGCTGCACTGCGAGGCCGAGCAAGCGATCAAGGACGCCCTGGACGCAGAAGGGGGAGTGCTGGTGGAGGTCGAGCTGTCGATGGATTCGGCAGTCACGCCCAAGCTCGCTGTTCATCATCCGATCGAGCAGATGTCCCCCGCGCTGCCGCCTGGCGAGCTGGAGTCTGTCATGGTGGTCGACATGCTGGATAAGGAGGATATAGGATAGCGATGATTACGATAAGCTTATGTATGATCGTCCGCAACGAGGAGAACAGCCTCGGACAATGTCTGTCAGGAATGGCGGGCATCGCCGATGAGATCGTCATTGTCGATACCGGCTCGACGGACCGGACGAAGGAGATTGCTGCCAGCTTTGGAGCCGTCATCTATGATTTTGAATGGATTGATGATTTTGCGGCAGCGCGCAACTATTCCTTCAGCAAGGCTACGAAGGACTATATTATGTGGCTGGATGCTGATGATACGATTACACCTGTGGATCAGGAGCGCTTGCGCCAGCTCAAGCAGACGCTTCCCCCGGAGACGGATACGGTGACGATGCCATACAATCTGGCCTTTGACGGCGAGGGCAATGTGATCAGCACGCTGCGCCGCAATCGACTGGTGCGCAGGGAATGTGGATTTCAATGGATTGGGCCCGTGCATGAATATTTGGCGGTAGCTGGCCGTGCTTATGCGAGCGATGCCTGCATTACGCATAAGAAGGATAAGGCACATACCGATCGGAACCTGCGTATCTATCGCAAACGCGCCGAGCAAGGAGAGCAGTTCTCGCCGCGTGATCTATACTACTATGCCAACGAGCTGCGCGACCATCAGTTCAATGAGGAGGCCGTTGATTACTATGACCGGTTTCTGGCTACAGGGCAAGGCTGGATCGAGGATAATTTCCAAGCTTGCCTGAAGGGAGCAGAGTGCTGGGGCCGCTTAGGAGACAAGATGCAGGAATTTCAATGGCTGTGCCGGACGCTGATCTATGACAAGCCGCGGGCAGAGTTCTGCTGCAGGCTGGGGGCTCATCTGTTCGAGCAGGGGAAGTATGAGCAGGCCATCTATTGGTATGACCTCGCTGTACGCCTCCCTGTCGATACCGGCAATATGGGGATGACGAACAAGGCTGTCTCCACCTGGATACCCCATCTCCAGTTGTGCTTGTGCTACGATAAGCTGGGTCAGCATCAGAAGGCCAATTATCATAACGAGCTGGCGTTGAGCTATTATCCCTCGCATCCCAGCATGCAATATAATCGGAACTACTTCAAAAATCTGCTCGGTGCCAGGTATGTGGGACTGAATGCGGCCCGTGCGAACAAGGGAAGGGGGGACTGATGCGTACCTTTCAGTTTGAATATCCGTATGTCCCCGCCGCGAGATACGGCTGGGGCAAGGCGCTGCATCGCGGACTATATACCCTGATTAATGAACGCCGCAGCGACTATGGGGCGTTTCTGGAGCAATGTCTGGAATTCAAGGAGCGACTGGCAGCGATTGAGCTTCGCGCGGAAGAGCAGTCTCTTCAGCCCTACTGGCTCAATTCATGGTTTACCGGTCTTGACGCAGTGGCGCTATATGGCGTAATCGCACACTCCAAGCCCAGGCGCATCATAGAGATCGGCTCCGGCAACTCGACGAAGTTCGCAAGGCGGGCGATTGCGGATCAACAGCTTGCGACGGAGCTAACTTCGATTGATCCCGCCCCGCGCGCGGAGGTAGATGCACTTTGCGACAGATTGATCCGCCAGGGCGCCGAGAATGTGGCTGTCTCCATCTACAGCGAACTACAGGCGGGCGACATTTTATTTGTAGATAGCAGTCATCGTTCCTTTATGAACTCGGACGCAACCGTCATTTTACTGGAGGTTCTGCCCGAATTGAATTCGGGTGTACTCGTGCAGTTCCATGATATTTTTCTCCCGCTGGACTACCCGCCTTCGTGGGGGAACCGTTTATATAATGAACAATATGTGCTGGCAGCTTATTTGTTAGGTGGGGGCGGGGGCTTCGATATTTTCTTTCCAAGCGCTTTTGTCGAGCAGGATGAAGAGCTGGCAGCCAAGCTGAACCCGTTGTGGGAGGCCGCTGCGCATATGCAATTGGTTCCTCGCAATGGTGCTTCGTTCTGGTTAAGGAAAAGGTGAGGTGACGGATGAAGACGAGTATTGTAATTTTGACGCGCAATCAGTTGGCAGTGACGGCGGGCTGTCTGGAGAGTATCCGGCGGCATACGCCGGAGCCGCATGAGATTATTATTGTAGATAATGGCTCCACAGATGGAACGCAGGATTATATCCGATTGTATCCGGACATTATCCTGCATGAGAACAAAGAAAATGTCGGCTTCGCCAAAGGATGCAACCAGGGCACTGCGCTGGCAAGCGGGGACTATGTGCTGTTCCTTAATAATGATACTGTCGTCACCAAGGGGTGGCTGACCCATATGCTGCGAGTGATGGAGAGTGAGGAGGACGCGGGAATGGTCGGCCCGGTCAGTAATTTCACGAGCGGCCATCAGCGCATTCCGGTTAGCTACACGGAGTTGACGCAGTTGGATGAATTCGCCGAGGCATATACAGCTTCACAAGCGGGCAACAGGCTGCAGGTTCGCAGGCTGATCGGTTTCTGCCTGCTCGCCAGGCGAAGCATGCTGGAGGAGATCGGCGGCTTCGACGAGCGGTATCGCCTTGGGAACTATGAGGATGATGATCTATGTCTGCGAGCCATCCGACAAGGCTATACCCTTCATGTTGCGCTGGATGCCTTCGTTCATCATTATGGTCATGTGACAATGGCTGGGCTAGAGAACGACTCGCTAAGCTCACTGCTCCATGAGAACGGACAGCGAGCCATTGAGAAATGGGGAGCCCCTATTCATGAGCTGATCTACCGCGCGCCCATCCGAATCAGCCTGTGCGTGCTAGCCGGAGACGATGTACGCAGCCTCCACCATACATTGGCTTCATCGAGAGGTGTGGCCGATGAGCTGATTGTAATGGTGCCACAATCCCAATCGCTTTCTCCAGAACAAGCCACTTCGACAGATGTGCCGTCGTCTCAAGCGGAGATCACGGAGTTGGCAAAGCAGTATACGGCATCGGTCTACAGTTATTCGGGAGGAGACGAGACATCAGAGGAGGCATACCGATTCGGGTATGATCTGGCAAGCTGCGAGTTTGTGCTGTGGCTGCATGCTGGGGACGGACTGGAACAAGAGGAGCGTAGAAGACTCGCGGGGCTGAAGCTGGCTGTAGACGAAGGGGTTGAAGCGATTGAGCTGGCTTGCGGAGAACAGGAGAGGCGCTATATGGTGCGGAGGTCAACTGGCTTCATATCGCCTGCGGAGCTGGCGGGAAGCAGCACTTCCATAGTCTGCATCGAGGGCGGGGTGAAGGTGAGCCGTCTGCAGTAGCCACCTTTGTGTCTATAAGTCGACAAGTCGTGTCGTATGTTGCGACAAAGACAACAGGAGGCATGCAGACGCCAGACGAAATTAGTATGACTGGGCTGTGTCAGGTACCATCCACGCCAATGGCGGGCTGGCGGGTACCTGACAGCAGCCAGCAACATGATGTGCTTCCAACCTGTGAATCTTATGATTGCAAGGTAAGGTTAGGTTAGCACCTTATAGGTCAGGCTTCATTCGCTTAGGCGTCTAGCTGCTTCCATTTCCGTTCCATCTGCTGTGGTACATAATTCTTCATCTGCTCCAATAGCTCTTCGGGTTCGGTCGAGACACGGAACAAGCTCAGGTTGGAGCGATTGGAGAAGCCGCCCTCAATACTGGAATGAATCAAAGCCAGCAGCGGGTCAAAGTAGCCTTCGATGTTAAGCAGACCAATAGGCTTATGATGAATGCCGATCTGCGCCCAGCATAGCACCTCGAACAGCTCCTCATAGGTGCCAAATCCCCCGGGCAGAGCGATAAAGCCATCCGCCAGCTCGCCCATTTTGGCTTTGCGGGCATGCATGCCATCCACTTCAATCAGCTCGGTCAAGCCGTGGTGAACCATCTCTCCCTCGAACAGGCCGCGCGGCATGACGCCTACAGCCTCGCCGCCATGCTGCATGATCGTATTGGCGACCTCTCCCATGAGTCCAACGGTCGATCCGCCATAGACAAGGCGATAGCCCTGCTGTGCCATCAGTACAGCCAACTGGCGGCTTACCTGGGCATATTCCGCCTTATTTCCAAGATTGGAGCCGGAAAAAATACATATTGATTTCATAATGAATTCTCCTCTCAATTGCGCCGTGCAGCGCTCTACAGTCGTTCTCCTAAGCTCTTCAGCTTTGCTATCAGCTCGTCTTCGCAGCGCTCGCCCAGAGCGACGGTCTCGTCAGCATACGGAGCCAGTAGAGGATGTTCCCCGATCATAATCGCATGGCCTGAGGCCTGAAACATCGTAATGTCATTGGCATCGTTGCCTACAGCCACGAATTGCCCCTCAATAAACCCGAGCTTGCGCAGCGCTGACCACTTATGAATTCCCTTCGGGCTGATGTCGATGACATCTTCATGATGATGACGGTGCACCACGACAGGCAGCTTCGTCAATTCCGCAGCAAGCTCATCCTTGGCATCGGCATCCAGCACGAGAATTTTGACTAAAGAACCAAGCTCTATGACAGCTCGGCGTGTTGCAAGGTGATGTTCATCGACCTGCCGCAATATCGGATGCTCATCCGGGCCATCGTAGGCGTAATCCCAATCGCTGTCATATAGACAGGAGGCGGAATGCTGTGCGAGCAGTTTCAACAGCGCGGCCTGTACGTCTCCAGGGAAGCTGGCGATGCTTATGAGCTTGCCGTCACGGGACGTCATCGCGCCATTGCCGCCGACCATCGGATAATGATGGAAGGGGCGCTCCAGTACAGGAAGCATGTCCCGGATCGGTCGCGCGGAGGCGAAGGCCACTTCATGCCCGCATGCGACAAGCTCAGCCAGGCAAGCCAGCAATGAACTGGAGACTGGTCGTCCATGAAAGCATAGTGTTCCATCTAAGTCAAATACAAATTGCATCCAAGATCCCCTCGTCTAATTCTCTCACCAAGCACAGTCTATTCAGTTTAATGGATGAAGGAAGGAAGCGCAACTGAGGCATGCGGCTTGCGAAGCAGTCACAGACCTGACGGCGCAGCCCAAGGTTCAGCTTCAGGCTACATGGATTATGGACGCGGAAGAAGTCCGAACCAGAACAGATCAACCAGCTTCTCCGCTGCCTCCCCGGTAGATTGCCGCTGCTGCATCACCAGCTCGCGATTGCGAACAGTCATTGCCGCTGTGAAGGTATGGGATAGCAACAGCGGATCGCACTGGATGATGCTGCCTTCAGCCATGGCCTCCTCGAACAGGGTAGCGAGCAGCTCATGCAGCGCCCGCTCGCCTCCGCGCACCTTGTCGATCTGCTCTTGACTTAATCCAGCGGATGCCTCGCGCATCATCGTCTCAAAATCAACATGATTATTGCGCATATGTCCTTCTGCTACCGCAATGAGACGTTCTCTAAGCGGCAGCTCCTGCCTTATCAACCGCTCCGTCTGATTGTATGCCATCTGGAGAACGAACAGCAGCGACTCGGTGAATAGCACCGATTTGTTATTGAAATAGTAATAAACGCTTGCCTTGGTTACGCTGCAAGCCTGGGCGACCATATCGAGAGAGACCTTCTCAAACCCCAGCTCCATGAATAGACGGGACGCTGTATGCAAGATCTGCTGCATTGTCCCGATGCTTCCCGAGCTTTTGGGTCGTCCTGGCTTCTTCTTTTGTTGTTGTGTCATTGCAATCACCGCCTGGCAACCAGTTTTAAAGGGTAAAATAAAAAACGCAAATTCGAAAAAATGCCATTGATTAATTAACCTTCGAGTATATATAATAAATTACATCAATAATTATATATTATACGAAAACGCTGAAGAAGTGAAACGGAGGATGCAACGATGTTAGAGAAATGGAGCGGACTATTCATTGGTAGAAGATCGCGTTGGGTAACGTTGCTGGTCTGGATCGCGCTGGCTATACTCCTTACGGTGCTGTTGCCTGCGGTCGGGGAGAAGGAGAAGAACAATGCGCCCAATCTTGAGGCAACCAGTCCATCCGTGCTGGCTGATCAGTTAATTAAGGAGCAATTCCCCAGCTCATCCGGGGTACCCGCATTGGTCGTCTGGCACAGGGAGGGCGGCTTGACTACAGAGGATTATACGGTGATCCAGGAGCTAGCGCGTTCCTTGACGGAGCAGCCGCTGCCTGCACAGGCGGAGACGATCCCGCTGCACCAGCTTCCACCACCTGCGCTTGCGCAGATGGCATCGGAGGACAAGACCACCTTCGTGCAGCCTGTGGCATTCGTCGAGGCAACGGCTACAGAGATATTGAAGGATAATCTGGATGCGATTCAAGAGCGCACCCGTGCGATAGTCAAGACCGATCCATTCGCTGCATCTGTGGAGGATGCTTCGGCACTCAGCGCACGCATCACTGGACCGGTCGGAATATCCGTTGATGCGACGGGTCTGTTCCAAGGCGCGGATGTCTCCTTGTTGATTGCAACCGTCTTGCTGGTACTGGTCCTGCTGCTGTTGATATACCGTTCTCCGATTTTGGCTATCATTCCACTGATCGGCGTAGGCTTTGCTTATCTGGTGACGAGTCCGGTGCTGGGTTGGATGGCTGGTGAAGGCTGGATTACGGTGGATGGGCAAGCGATCTCGATTATGACCGTGCTGCTTTTCGGCGCAGGAACGGATTACTGTCTGTTTTTCATTTCGCATTTCAGGCAGGAGCTGCGCCGCGAGACCGACAAAATGGCGGCACTTCGTCGGGCCTTCAAGGATGCCTCCGGCGCTATTGCAATGAGCGGCTTCACTGTTGTACTCTCGCTGTTCGCTCTGCTGGCTGCCAAGTACGGGGCTTATCATCGCTTTGCCGTGCCCTTCAGCCTGTCGATCTTCATCATGGGGCTGGCAAGTCTGACGCTGATTCCTGCGCTGCTCGCAATTATTGGCCGAGCTTCCTTCTTTCCCTTCATCCCCCGGACAGAGGAGATGGAGCGGGCGCGGGCTCAGGCGAAAAACAAGGTCTACAAGCCAAGCAAGCAACAGAGAGGCCCAGGGCACGCAATCGGTCGTCTTGTTGTTGCCAAGCCATGGACGGTTGTTATCTGCTGTATCGTGCTGTTAGGATCACTGGCTGGCTTTGCGCCCCAGATCAAGTTCACTTATGATCTGCTGTCCTCCTTTCCTAAGGATATGCCATCCAGCGAAGGGTTCGCGATGATCAGCCAGGCCTACTCGCCCGGCGATCTGGCTCCGGTGACAGTTGTTGTACAGACCGATGGCAAGGAAACGGGGGTAGAGGAGCTGCTCGCTGCACAGCCGCTGGTGGATCATGTGTCTGCGGCTGTACCGAGTGTATCCGACCCCCAGCTACTCTCTTACAGTGTCAGCTTGAACATTAATCCCTACTCACAGCAGGCGATGGACGCTATCCCTGAGCTGCGCGCCCAACTGGAGCAACAATTGGAGGGTGCGGGAGTGACGGGTGCGGCCGCCAAAGTATGGATTGGCGGCCAGACAGCCGCCCAGCATGATGCAGAGCAGCTAACGATTCGGGATATGACGGTGGTCATTCCGCTCGTGATCGTATTGATTATGATCTTGCTGGTTGCCTATCTGCGCTCCGTGACTGCCATGCTCTACCTGATTGGAACGGTGGTACTGTCCTACGGCTCTGCGCTCGGCCTGGGCTGGATCATTCTCCATTATGGAATGGGGGTGGAGGCGATCCAAGGAGCTATTCCGCTGTACGCCTTTGCATTCCTGGTCGCTCTCGGAGAGGACTACAATATTTTCATGATCTCGAGCATCTGGAACAAACGGAATTCGATGCCGCTCCACCAGGCCATTCGTGAAGGAGTGGCCGAGACAGGCGGGGTCATTACATCGGCCGGTCTCATACTGGCGGCGACCTTCGCCGTGCTGGCGACGCTCCCCATCCAGGTTCTGGTGCAATTCGGTCTGATTACCGCGATCGGCGTGCTTATGGATACCTTCATCGTCCGTCCGTTTCTGGTGCCGGCGATAACCGCTCTGCTAGGCAAGGCGGCCTTCTGGCCGGGCAAGGCAGAGCTAATCGAAGAAACAACCGCTGGGGGCTCGAACAGTTAAGCCTTGAGGGCACGGACTGAGGGGGTCAAGAGGGGCTAGGCGTAACGCAAGGCTGTGGTCTTGGGATGCGCCATAGCAAGATATAGGGCAGGCTCCGATATCGGTGCCTGCTTTTTGATATTCAAGCAAAAAATATTCACGTATACGAGTTGTCTGATTCTATGCGAGAAGCGGGCGATGTAGCTTAGCACGTTGAGTACGGCGGGAGCCGTCTACGCTTGTATGATCGCATGGAACCTCAGCATCACCTGCCAGCAAGGGCAAAGCCGCTTACGCTTGGCATATCCAATCGTATATAATAGAATATTAGAACAGATTGCTCTAACAAGGAGAACAACGATGAAATCTAAATATTTGGCAGGCATGTCGCTCGTATTTATGGCAGGTGGCTTTGGAGTGACGCTGCTGCTGCCCGAAACCTCATTTATGTTTGTATTGAAGGGTGGCTTTGAGGCGGGACTGGTCGGAGCAATCGCGGACTGGTTTGCTGTCACAGCACTATTCCGTCATCCCTTTGGCATACCGATACCGCACACGTCGCTCTTGCTTAAAAACAAGGAGAAGATTATCCATTCGCTCATCTCAGCGATGGAGAATGAGCTGCTGAATAAGCAGAGTATCGAGGAGAAGCTGCGGGGTCTCAAGCTGTTGCGCTCTGCCGGAGCCTATCTGACACGGCTGATGGGCAAGAGGAAGGTGCGTATAGCGGTGGCGAATACCCTCATCCGGGCTGCTGAGCAGGCGCCCATAGAGAAGGCATTGCCGCATGTCCAGTCTGTCGCAGCCTCCTACATCCGGCGTATGGATGCGCAAGAGGCTATAGAGAGCGCCATTGGGAAGCTGGTGCTTGGTCAGTATGATCAGCGCGCACTCGATTACATCTTAACTGAAGCGGCAGGCTGGGCGCGACAGCGAGAGACGAGGCAAATGCTGGGCAGGCTGGCTGCCGAGAAGCTGTCCGAGGTCAAGATGGGTGGCTTGATGGGCTTCGCGGTTCAGGCATTCGGCGGCATGATGAATGAGGATAAGATGGGCGTCATGCTGCAGGATATGCTGTTATCCGGCATTGAGGATGTGATGCGGGAGGACAGCGCGATCCGTGATAAAATTCTGCATGAGGTGCGAGTGCGCATGTTTGAGTGGGCAGCAGACGAGGAACGGCTTGGTAGACTGCAGCAGCAGTTGGCTAGCAAGGTGGAGGGTGACGCTGTAACCGCCTTTCTCGCCACCAAGCTGGAGGAGCTGCGCGCACAGTTGATTCGCAAGCTGGAGGAAGATCGGGAGCGGGGCGGACGTCTTGTATTTCAACTGTATCGGTCTATCGTTCGCGCTCTTGGCGCCTCGCAGGAGTCGGTTGACCGCATGGATGCGCGCTTGCGTAGTTTCCTGATTGAGACTGTGGAGCAGAATCACTATCGAATCGGCAAGCTGGTGAAGGAAAATGTCGATAAGATGGATGATAAGCAGCTTGTGGGCATGCTGGAGGAGAAGATCGGGGCGGATCTTCAATGGATTCGCGTCAACGGCGCTCTGTGCGGATTTATTGTGGGGATTGTGCTGTCCCTGCTCCAGATGTAGGATGCCGGGCAACTTTCAAAAATGATTCAGACACACAATGTATAATGGGCATGACGCAAGTCCTACTCGTTAAACTGAAAGGGCGGACAGCATGGATCACATGGAGCATGTATATGGCACCTATAATGTGTTGCTTATCTTCATTTCTTATATCATCGCAGTGGCTGCTGCGTATTCAGCATTGGACCTGGCAGGAAGGGTGAACCGTTCCATTGGCCGAGTCAGACAACTATGGCTGCTATGCGGGGCAATGTCTATGGGCCTGGGTATCTGGTCCATGCACTTTGTCGGCATGCTGGCATTCAAGCTGCCTGTACAGGTCAGCTATGATGTGACGCTGGTCGTCCTCTCGGTCTTGTTTGCTGCTGCTGGCTCGTACATTGCCCTCTATGTCGTCTGCCGTGCGGTCATGGGGGCGAAGGAACTGGTAACAGGCGGGCTGTTGATGGCGACCTCAATCTGCGCCATGCATTACACGGGCATGGCGGCGATGAAGATCGAGATTGACTATGATCCGATTTGGGTCGGATTGTCGATTGTTGTCGCCTTGACAGCTTCGCTGGCGGCGCTGTATCTCATCTTCAAGCTTGGTCGCGAGGAGGGCTCAAGTGCGGTCTCGTACAAGCTTGGGAGCGGCATGCTGATGGGAGCAGCGATTGCCGGCATGCACTACATAGGAATGGAGGCTGCTTCCTTCCATATCGATCATCTGGATACGCAGTCGAATTGGGATATTGAACCGGGAATGCTCGCTTATCTCATCGCCTTCAGCACCTTGGCAATGCTGGGTGTTACCATGTTTGGCGCCTACGTTAGCCGTCGTCTGGTACAGAAGGATTCAGCCATTCAGGAGAGCGAGGTATGGTATCGTTCATTGTACAACAATAACAGCGACGGCATTATTGCGGTCGATCTGGAAGGACGCATCATCGATTTTAACCCCGCAGTGAAAGACATTCTGGGCTTGAAGCTGGAGAACCACAAGAACAGCTCCATATTTAGCTTGAACTTTCCTGAGGAATTTCGGACGGCTTGGGATACGCGAGCCTATGCCCGTTATTCAATGGCCTATACGCGGGAGGACGGATTTACCTTTGAACTGGTCGTTATGCACGTGCCTGTCGTCATCAATGACACACAAACCGGACTTTACATCTTGCTTAAGGATGTGACAGAGGAGAAACGAGCACAACTGCAGATTGAACATCTCGCCTACCATGATGAGCTGACAGGACTGCCGAACCGCCGCCGCTTCAATCAACTGCTAAGAGAGCTTATAGAGGACAGCAAGCGTAGCGGCGGAGGGTTCGCGATGATGGTCTTGGATCTCGACCGCTTCAAGATGATTAATGACTCGTTAGGTCATACGAACGGTGACATATTCCTGCAGGAGATGAGCGGACGAATCAACAAGAGCATTGCGCAAGAAGCGGTCACGCTATCTCGTCTAGGTGGCGATGAGTTCACACTGCTCTGCCACGGAATGACGGACGAGCAAGAGATTAGCAAGCTGGCTGAACGGGTGATTAAGGCGATCTCGGTGCCCTACAGGCTGAAGGATAATGATTTCTATGTCACAGCCAGCATCGGCATTGCAGTCTATCCTGTGCATGGAGATGATGGAGAGAAGCTGCTTCGCAATGCTGACGCTGCGATGTATGAGGTGAAGCGTGTTGGGAAGAATGGCTTTCAATTTTTCTCCACTGCGCTGAATGAGGAGCTGCAGGAAAAGCTGGAGCTGGAAGGGGATCTGAGGAAGGCGCTGGAGCGGGGAGAATTGCAGCTCTTTTATCAACCGCAGATGCGGGCAACCGACAATCAAATGATCGGGGTGGAGGCGCTGATTCGATGGCACCATCCGGTCAAGGGCGTCATCTCACCGGGATTGTTTATCCCCATAGCCGAGGATACGGGCATTATCTATGACATTGGAACGTGGGTGCTGCGGACGGCATGTCAGCAGATGAAGGCCTGGCATGATGCAGGAGGACCATTGATTCCGGTGTCGGTGAACCTATCCTCCCAGCAATTCCATCAATCCAATCTGGTTGAATTGATTTGTGGCATCCTGGACGAGACGGGATTGGAGCCGCACTATCTGGAGCTGGAGATTACAGAGAGCATGATGATGGATGCAGCTCTATCGACCGGGGTGCTCAATGAGCTGAATCGGCTGGGCATCCGCATTAGTCTCGATGATTTTGGCACAGGCTATAGCTCACTGAGTTATCTTAAGCTGTTTCCTATTCATAAGCTGAAGATTGACCGATCTTTTATTACAGATATTACACATAATGATAATGACAAAGCACTCGTAGCAACCATCATTGCCATGGCACAAAATTTGAACATGAATGTGATTGCCGAAGGAATCGAAACGAAGGATCAGCTAGACTTTTTAACAGCGAATGATTGTCAGGAAATCCAGGGCTATTATTTCAGCCGACCGCTGTCGGCAGCCGATGTCGAGAAAGCGTTCTTTGAGCCCCAACGCCATATAGAGTCCTTGATGTAAGCGTGGGATTGCCTTTTTCTAATGGAGAAAAAGGCAATTTTTATTTTTTATGTAATGGATAGGGTTCAGAATCGATATGGCCCGGATTTTTTTTAGATTGCAGCTTGCGTCCTAGGCTGTGCTGTTCTACACTCAAATCATAGAGTACTCAAGGTACATCTTACCAACTGGCAACCGTAATTGGCATCGCCCGCGCAATTGTCGAATGGTTCTTACTGGACTCGATTTTTGCGCTTGCCCGGGAAATCGGGCTGTTTGGGTGAACAGCACAATTACGGTAGCAGCACCTTGCAAGATAAGACACGAAATAGTAGCACTTTGCATTAGGGTGTGTCATCAAAACCGCTTAAGGGCATCGTTCGTCGCCTTTTCGCCCCGTGCTTTGCGGAGATGCAAGTGCTCAACCTACATAGAGAGCAGGTGCAGGGTTGAAAACTGAAATGATCGATGATATAGAGATGATGCTGCCGCAGGGCATTCTGGAAGCAGCCTCACAGGTGCTGCGGACAGCCGGTTCGATTATTCAAGCCAATACAATTTGTATCACAAGCAATGACCGCATTCACTCTACCGTCATCCGCTCTGTCAACCGTAAGCAAGTGATCGTAACGGAGGGGCTTCGTCTGCCTTATGAGGAGTCATACTGCCATTTGGTCGTGGGCAACGATCAAGAGCCGCTCATTATTGATGATAATACAAATCATCCGCTCACAAGCTCGATGAAGGCAACGGGCCTGATTGGAAGCTGCTCCTTCCTGGGTGTACCCATCATCACCCGGAGCGGTGAAATTTTCGGCACGCTCTGTGCATTTGATCCGGAGCACTTCAGCTTTCAGCCAGAGCATGCCCAGATGATGTCGTCACTGGCTGCTTTTTTTGCCTATGGTCTGGAAGTGGACCGCACCATGAGCTTGCTGAATCAGGCGCTAGAGGAAAAATCGGGCTTAATGGCGATTATGAGTCATGAAATACGCACTTCACTGAACGGTATGATGAGTATGACGGATCTGCTAAGGGATACCGAATTGCATGAGGAACAACTGCGATATGTTGCCATCATTCAGAGCAGCGGACATTCCCTGCTGGGCATCCTCGGCAAGGTGCTGGACTATTCCAGGCTTCAGTCAGGGAAGATGGACGTGGAGCAGATGCCGTTTAATGTGCACGCCTGCGTGGAGCAGGCTGTAGCTCTATTTACCGTTGATGCCCAGAACAAGGGGATTGCCCTCTCTTGCAGGCTGGATGAAGGGGTTCCTGAGCTGCTTGCAGGGGACGAGCTCAAGCTGCGGCAAGTGCTGCTCAATCTAATCAGCAATGCCGTCAAATTCACATGCGCCGGGAGCATCGCCGTCGAGGCGGGGCTATGCGCCGCAGACATCCCTGACGAGAGGGGAGCGCGGTGGATGCAGTTATGGTTCAAAGTGTCGGATACCGGCGTGGGTATATCGGAGGAGATGCTTGGACGGCTGTTCGAGCCTTATGCTCGTCTTCACTCCGCGTCCTCGTTGCACCCAGGCGGGGGGACGGGGCTCGGCTTGTCCATTTGCAAGCAATTGGTTGGTTTAATGGGTGGTGCGATTCAGTTGAAGGAAACCTCTCCTCAAGGGACGGTCTTCCAATTTACAATCGGTGTGCAAAGGCTGGAACTTCACGATGAATAGAAGATTTGCGCTGCTGTTGCTGTACCTTTGCCTCATCATAGGCTTGATGGTGTGGAGAAATGAGCTGATGGAATGGATGGGCAGAGAGGGGAGTTTGGGGAGGTGGCTTGCCGTGTGGGGAGCTGCTGTGCTTGTTGTATTTGTTCCCTTGTTCCCCTTCGGCGCCGTGGCGTCACTATTGGCAATGCAATGGGGGGCGCCTGTGGGTATTGCGATCAGTCTGACCGCCTCGGTGACAGGCTCCGTCCTGATGTTTCTGTACTTTCGTTATACGTTCGGCCCATCATCGCGTCAATTTCTGATGCGCTATCGTTACATTGGCTGGTTTACAGAGCGGTTTGAACAGCGACAGTTCGTCAGCTTGCTGTTAGTCCGACTTATTCCGGTTATCCCGTCGCAAGCCGTGAATTTGTTCTGCTCGGCAGCCGCGATCCGGCTGGGACCTTATGCGGCGGCAAGCTTAATCGGCAAGGCGCCAATGCTGATCGTCTTCTCTATCGCCGGAGAGCAGCTTACGGAGCAGCCTAAGGCAGCGCTGCTCATTCTGGTGCTGTACGCTGTGACGCTTGCGGTGCTAGTATGGATCGTTATGGGACATCAGCGGAGCTACACAGAACAGCAGATAGAAGAGCCGCATTCATAATGCAGCAGAACAGCCGCCTTCCTACACAGGAGAGCGGCTGTTCACATGGGGCGTCATCGCTTTAGGGGCGAAGCGCAGCTAGATCAATTCTCGGCACAAGCCCTTGCTCAGAGGCGCGATCAAGCAGAGAAATGACTGCGCCGTAGCCGGATTCGCCCAGATTGGCCGTATAGTCGTTCACATAGAGCTCAATGTGTTGGCGGGCAACCTCAGGCGATAGCTCCTGTGCGTGAGACATGACATAGGAGCGGGATGCCTCTGGATGTGCCCAGGCATAGTGAACGGATGCGCGTGTCCAGGCTGTAAGCTTGTCCAGTGGCAAGGAACGCCGGGCAATGATGGCCCCCAGCGGGATTGGAAGGCCCGTATCCTCCTCCCACCATTGTCCCAGGTCAGCGAGCATGTGAAGGCCGTATCCATGATACGTGAAACGGGCTTCGTGAATGACGAGCCCTGCATCCACCCGGCCATCGCGAATAGCAGGCATAATCTCATGGAAAGGCATGATGACAATCGTCATCTCCTTGCGAACCTGCTGCGCAGCCCATAGTCTGAACAGCAGATAGGCCGTTGAGCGTTCGCTAGGCACTGCGACCGTCTTGCCGGCCAGCGATGCGGCGTCCACACTGGATGCTGTGCCTCCCCGGGTGAGAACCAGCGGGCCGCAGCCGCGGCCAAGCGCGCCGCCGCACGGGAGCAGCGCATACTCGTTCAACACCCAGGGCAAGGCGGCATAAGAAATCTTTAGCATATCTGGACCGCTGCTTTGGGTCGCCCAAGTGTTAGTCATGTCAATATCTGCATAGGTGACATCCAAAGCGGGGGCGTCCGGGATTAGACCATGAACCCAGGCATGAAAGATGAAGGTGTCGTTGGGACAGGGTGAAAAAGCAATCTTCATTGCACAACCTCCTTGATTACCGAGCACGCTTGCTGAAGTGAATCGAGAGCCTCTCTTATCCTCCAGGCAGCCCGATCCCGCGGGCCGACGGGATTGGAGATGGCTCGCAGCTCCATCACAGGCAGTCCCTGCATATGGGCAGCCATAGCTACGCCGTAGCCCTCCATCGCCTCAGCTACGGCCTCCGGTATACGCTGCTGCAGCTTCAGTGCGCGCTCTGCTGTTCCTGTGACGGTGTTCACCGTCAGAATGCTGCCCAAGGCACAGGGGAGAGCCGCAGCGGACAGAGCTTCGGCTACGGCTTGGCTGCGTGCGGCGTCCACAGCCAGCGAGGCCGAGCCAAAGCCCAGCTCATCCAGGCTCAGGAAGCCATCCGCGGTCTCGGCTCCCAGATCGGCGGCGATGATCCGCTCAGCTACCGCCAGCGAACCGACAGGGGCGCGGCCGTGAAAGCCGCCGGCGATGCCGGCAGCCAGCACCAGCTTGTAGCTGTGTGGACGCGCCAGCAGGGCGGACGTTGCCGCCGCTGCCGCCGGAGCACCTACACCTCCGGCGACTATATGAAAGCGTTCGTCGCCAGTTAGGCCCAATTGCACTGCGCGCTGCTCGGCCTCTACAGCCGTTACGACCAGAATCGAACTCATGTATAAGCCTCCTCGCTCCATAACGATGTACGTTTCATTATAGTACCGATCGCAGAGCAAGAAAACAACCTGTTCGTGTCAAATTGGTGAGCAAAAGCCCCATCTAAACGTCCAGACTCACCGCATAGGGGAGATCCGGGTGCAAGATGGGGCAGAAGGGAATCAGCCCTTGCTCAGGGAAGGGCTCGTATGGGCAGTCCGCTCCTGGTTCTCTGCGGAGGCGTTGCTGTCCTCCGCGCGCGTAACTGCGGTCTGGGAGCTGCGAAGCGGGATTTCCTTCATGAACAACACCAGCAGGAGTGCGACGACAAGCAAGGCCGTGCCCGCCAGGAAGACGGTTGTGAGCGCACTGCTGAGCGCCTCGCGCAGGATGGCAAGCAACTGATCGACAACAGCTTGCATCGGCTGCGGCAGCGCCGCCCTGAGGCTTTCCAGCTCAGGCTTATTCAGCAATATCTGCGGATTGAGGAAGGGCATCAACTGCTCACGCATGGCGGGATCGAGCTTGGATGCATCCATCTGCTGCGTGCCCGCCACCGCAGATTGAATGTTGCTGCTTAATCGGGAGGACATGATTGAGCCCAGCACAGCGATCCCGATCGTTCCTCCCAGATTGCGGAATAGCTGCGACGAGGAGGTGACGACGCCAAGCTCCGACGGCTTCACAGAGTTTTGCGCTGCAAGCGTAAAGACCGGCATCCCGAGGCCAAGCCCAAATCCGAAGACCACCATACTGGCAACAGCCATCGCGATGCTGGACATATAGGCCATCATCAGCATGCCGATGGTCATAATGAACATCCCGAGTACAGCGTACTTCTTATATTTCCCGGTACGCGACATCGCGCGTCCGGTGATGGCGCTCAGTATAATCATACTGATCGACATCGGCATCGTCACATAACCAGCATAGGTAGGCGACACGCCCTCAACGCCTTGGATATAGAACGATAGATAGATCAGGGCGCCCATCATGCCAGCGTTCATCAAGAAACCGGCGATGTTGGAGATGGTGACGATGCTGTTGCGGAACAGGGACAAGGGGAGGATCGGACTAGCTGTCCTCGCCTCAATCATCACGAAGATGAGCAGCGCCAGCGCTGCTGCAGCAAACAGACTCATCACCTCCAAGGAGGTCCATGCATAGGTTGTGCCTGCCCAGGTGAAGCCTAGCAGCAAGGGCACGATCGTTAAGGTCATAAATAACGAGCCCCAAATATCCAGCTTCTCGGAGGAATTAACTGCGGTTTTGGGAAACAACCTCAGAATGAGAACAAACGACAGCAGACCGATCGGAAGGAAGATCCAGAAGATCCATTCCCAATTCATATGATCGACCATCCAGCCTCCCAGCGTCGGGCCAAGCACACTGGAGAAGCCGAATATGGCCATCATGAGTCCCGTCCATTTTGCCCGCTCCTTGGGAGCGAACAAGTCGCCGACGGCCGTGATGGAGGTAGCCATAATAATCCCGCCTCCAACACCTTGAATGCCGCGGTAGGTGATCATCTGGAAGATCGTGGTCGATGTGCCGCATAGAAAAGCACCGATCATGAAGGTGACAATGCCAAGGATCAAAAACGGCTTGCGTCCGTAGATGTCCGATAGTTTGCCGACGAGTACAGTCGAGATGGTGGAGGTCAGCATGTAGATGGTGATGACCCAGGTGTAGTGATCCATACCGTTCAGCAGCGCACTGATGCGCGGCATGGCGGTGCTGACAATCGTCTGATTAATCGCGGCGAAAAACATTGCCGACATAATCGCAATCATAATCGCCAGCTTCTGTCTTTGCGATAGATGCTCCATAGTTATCCCTGCCTTTGATTATGGGTGTCGATGACTTGAATCATCGTGTTGAATATCCGGGTCATATGCCCGATGTCATGCGGGTCGAGCTGTGTAATAATGTCGTCATACAACTGCTGCTCAATCAAATGAAGCGATTGGACGGCAGTCTCGCCTTCTTCGGTAAGGCGAAGGTATACCACCCTGCGATCCTGTTCATCGCGTTCCCGCTCAACCAGCCCGCGTTGCAGCAGCTTATCGGCAATCCCGGTCACTGCACCCGGAGTGACCTGCAGACAATCTGCCAGTGCGGCTATTTTTTGCTTCCCTCTGTAATGTAGGAACATCAACAAGCGAAAGTGGCTAAGCGGCAGGTTGTAGTCCAGGCTGCGTGCCTTCCACTCCTCGCCAACCTTTTTTAGAAAGGTTTTGAATAGGGTGTAAAGCTCAGTCGTATTCTCGTTGGCCTTCATGCCATTCCCTCCCAGGGCGGCGAGCGAGACGAAGTGTCGTTCACCTCCAAAATATTTCATTACAAAATGGTTTAGGTTAAAATAATTTAGTAATAAACTATTTAGAATTAAACTAGTTCTAATCATATCGCATTTTAGTTTCGCAGATCAAAGTCAGTATAGGGTGCAGATCAAGAGATATTAATTTATTTTGGCTAGAGAATGGCTACTTATCTCGTTATTCTTTAGCATACCTTCGATTTTCGTCGTTTTACTCCAATAAGCGTTCGTTGTGCAATAAAAATGTTGACAACAATTCGTCCTGCATGTTAACTTTACTTTTGTATCCAATACCATTAATTCGGAAGGAGTGATCTCATATGTTTATGATTGATATTCATGTTGCCCGCCATTTCGATCGTGTCAACCAACTACATATGTTTTCATGTGGCCTTCCGTGGGTGCGAGGATCGTAGCAATTCAGCCTAATTGCCGACCATTCTAATGCTCATACATACGATACACGCGCAGGCCGCATCATTCGTGGTCTGCGTTTTTTGTGTAGAGAAAGCACATCGCGCGAGCGATGTGCTTTTTTTTGGGATTTTGTAAGGGTGACATCCTCCGACAAGGGTCTTATTGTTCAGATGTGGCACGTCAGCTCGGCCGGACAGGTACGGTCAGGGGCTGGCGATCAGGCTGCTCTGCTTAGGGGATGAGGGCTGAATGGCGAAAGGAGATGAAACACGATGTTTACTGTGCTGAAAAAGCTGGGCTGGTACTTCAAGCTGGAAAAGAAGCGCTATACCATTGCCATCCTGCTACTGACCATCAGCGGCCTTATTGAGGTGATTCCGCCTCTATTAGTGGGCTGGTCTATCGATGATATTCAGACAGGAGGGCTTACCTGGGGAAAGCTGACAATGACGCTGCTGCAATTAACGGCGATCACGGTAATTGTCTACGGGATTACGTATGTATGGATGTATAAGCTGTTCGGAGGCTCCTTCGTCGTCGAGCGACTTCTGCGCTCCAGGCTAATGCGCCACTTCCTCAAGATGACGCCAACCTTCTATGAGCGCAACCGGACGGGCGACCTGATGGCGCGCTCCACCAATGATCTGCATGCCGTGTCCGTTACAGCCGGATTCGGGATTCTGACTCTCATTGATTCCACGGTGTGGATGACCATCCTGCTCGTGATTATGAGTGTCGGCATCTCATGGAAGCTGACGCTTGCCTCGCTCATTCCACTGCCCTTCATGGCGATCCTGTTCAGCCTCTACGGCGGATGGATTCATACCCGCTACATGAAGGCTCAGGATGCATTCGGTGGGATGAATGACGGGGTACTGGAGACGATCTCCGGTGTGCGAGTCACCCGTGCCTACGTGCAGGAGCGAGAGGCTGAGCAAGAGTTCGCCAACGTGACCAAGGATGTGATGAACAAAAATCTGGCTGTGGTGCGCATTGATGCCTTGTTCGAGTCCACCTCCAAAATCTTCGTCGGCGCCAGCTATCTGATTGGTCTGGGCTACGGTGCTTATCTCGTCTTCAACAGCGAACTGACGGTCGGCAAGCTGGTAACCTTTAATGTCTACCTCGGGATGCTGATCTGGCCGATGTTCGCGATTGGCGAGCTCATCAACATTATGCAACGCGGCAATGCATCGCTGGATCGGGTGAATGAGACGCTCGGCTATAAGCCGGATGTTCCCGAACCGGAGAATGGGGTGCGCGTAGGACAGCCGGGAACGATCCGCTTCGAGCAGGTCACCTTCCGCTATCCCTCTTCCAGTGTCGATAATCTGCACAAGGTTTCGTTCGAGCTGCGGCGCGGACAGACGCTGGGCGTCGTCGGCCGGACAGGAAGCGGGAAGACGACACTGGTGAAGCAACTGCTGCGTGAGTATCCGTCAGGCGAGGGACGAATTACGATCTCGGATACGGTACTAGAGCATATCGAGATGGATGATCTCAAGGGCTGGCTCGGCTACGTGCCGCAGGAGCAGTTCCTGTTCTCCCGGCCGATCGACAGCAATATCCGCTTCGGCAAGGAGGAGGCGGATATGAAGGAGCTGGAGGCTGTACTGGATACAGCCGCGTTCCGCAAGGATATACAATTTCTCCCTCAAGGGCTGAGTACACTGGTTGGCGAGAAGGGCGTTGCGCTATCCGGGGGTCAGAAGCAGCGGGTGTCGATTGCTCGCGCACTGATCGCTGAGCCGGAGATTCTCATCCTTGACGATGCGCTGTCAGCGGTTGACGCGAGGACAGAGGCGCAGATTATTCACAACATTCGTACAGAGCGTGCGGGCAAAACGACGCTCATAACGACGCATCGTCTGTCGGCTGTCCAGCATGCCGATCACATTATTGTGCTGGACGATGGGAAAATTATCGAATCGGGGACTCATGAGGAGCTGCTCCAAGAAAATGGCTGGTATAAGGAGCAGTATGAACGCCAGCAAATCGAACAGAATGAATAGAGAATGGGGGAACAGCAGTGTCCCAACATGAAGAAATGTTCAATATGGAGCAAGACCGATTGCCAGGCGGCAAGCTAGAGACCGCCAAGCGGCTGCTAGGCTATGCGATGAAGTTCAAGCGGCTGCTGCTGCTGGCACTGGCGATCTTGACCGTAGCTGTAGCCACCGATCTGGCAGGGCCATTCGTGGCCAAGCGGCTGATCGATGAGCACATCTCCAGCATCGAGCGCCCGTGGCACATTACGGAGCAGCCGGGGCAATATGCAGTCGCCTATGACGGCGCGCTCTACAAGCGGGTAGACCATCTGGAGACGGACGAACGGCCAGGGGAGGCCGCTCGCATCCTTCAAGTCGGCAGCGGCTTTTATTTCATCCCTGGCGAGATAACGGCAGATGGCGAGCGCTCTATCACTGCTGATGGGTTGATTCGTATCTCCAGCAGCGAGGGAGTCCAAGAATATGCGGCACAACGGCTGAACAAGAAGGAGCTATTTGCTTTTTTCAAGCCGGAGGTGAAGGGCATCTGGACGCTGTGCTGGATCTATTTCGGCTTGATCGTTATCTCGGCGCTCTTCTCTTACGGACAGCGTTACTTCCTGCAATCGTCGGCCAACCGGATCATCCGACAGATGCGGCTGCATGTGTTCGGGCAGATGAATCGGCTGCCGATACGCTATTTTGACAATTTGCCTGCGGGCAAGGTGGTCTCCAGAATAACGAATGATACGGAGGCGATCCGCGAGCTGTATGTCACGGTGCTGGCCAACTTCTTTACCGGAACGATCTATATGCTCGGCATCTTCGTTGCGCTGTTCCTGCTGAATGTGAAGCTGGCTGCTATCTGCCTGTTCATCGTGCCCGCTCTGGTGTTATGGATCTTCATCTATGGCAAGGTCGCCAGTGGCTACAATCGGACGATTCGTCAGACGGTGAGTGAGATTAACGCCAGACTGAATGAATCGATCCAGGGGATGCCGATCATCAAGGCTTTCCGTCGCGAGCGCAAGATGGAGGCGGAATTCGAGACCTATAATGAACAGTTGTTTCAATACAATAACAAGCTGCTTAGTCTCAATGCGCTTACAGGTCATAATCTGGTGGGTGTCATTCGCAACATCGCATTTGTTGCGATGATCTGGTACTTTGGTGGTATCTCGCTAACGGGCCCGTCCGATGCGGTGACACTTGGCGTGCTGTATGCATTCGTTGATTATTTGAACCGGCTGTTCAATCCTATCGTGAATATTGTGAATCAACTGCCGAATCTGGAGACAGCGCTCGTATCAGCAGAGCGGGTATTCGTGCTGCTGGACCAGCCGGGCGAGGATGTAGCTGATGAGCAGATCAAGCGGTATCAAGGCAACGTTGCTTTCGAGAACGTAACCTTTTCTTATATTGAAGGAGAGCGCGTGCTCAAGGGAATTTCCTTTGAGGCGAGACAGGGCCAGACCGTGGCACTGGTTGGTCATACCGGCTCAGGCAAGAGCTCGATCCTCAACCTGTTATTCCGCTTCTATGATGCGGAAGGAGGCCGCATTACAATTGATGGCGTGGATATTCGCAGTATGCCGCGTCAGGCGATGCGTCGTCATATGGGCATCGTGCTGCAGGACCCGTTCCTGTTCACCGGCACGATTGCATCCAACGTGTCGCTGGGTAATCCGGCGATCAGCAGGGAGCAGATCGAGAAGGCGCTGGCTGATGTCGGCGCCGACAGGCTGCTTCGCCATCTGCCGCAAGGTATCGATGAGCCCGTCATAGAGAAGGGAAGCACGCTGTCTGCTGGTCAGCGGCAACTGATCTCGTTCGCACGGGCGATTGCATTTGACCCGGCGATTCTGATCCTCGATGAAGCAACCTCTAATATTGATACGGAGACAGAGGCATTGATTCAGCATGCGCTGGAGGTCGTGAAGCAGGGGCGGACAACGTTCGTCATTGCCCATCGTCTGTCCACGATCAAGAGTGCGGATATGATCCTGGTGCTGGATCGCGGGAAGATCGCGGAGCAGGGCGATCATGAGAGCTTGATGAGGCTCAAGGGCAAGTATTATCAAATGTATCAAATTCAGCAAGGAAATCCGCAGGCTGTCGTGTAGACAGCTAGCAACAGCAGCAGCCCAGGAGTGGTCGAGACCGACGCATTCTTGGGCTGTTGATATGATGACACCGTGCTCTCCGATACTTGACATAAGGAATAATACTCATTAATATATGAATATATGTTCATATATGAAAGGTGTGTGCGGCTGATGGATGTTCGCGTACTGGTTATTGGCGGGGGGCAGGCAGGTCTGGCGGCTGCATATTGGCTGAAAAGGTATACTATCGCCCATTGGATCGTGGATAAGGGGCAGCAGGTCGGCGAGTCCTGGGAGCAGCGGTATGATTCGTTGCAATTGTTCACGCCGCGAGGCTACAACCTGCTGCCTGAAATGGAGCTGCCCGGCGATTCGGAGGGACTTCCGGTCAAGGATGAGATTGCCGCCGCGTTGCGCCACTACCAGGATGAACATCAGCTACCGCTTACGCTGAATAGCGAGGTGGTTGGCGTGGAGCGCGCCTCGGGGCGGTTCCGTGTGGAGACGACGCGAGGCGATTACACAGCCGATGCCATCATCGTGGCGACGGGACCCTTCCAGAGGCCTCACGTCCCACCCATCTCCACAGAGCTGAGCACCAAGATAAGACAACTCCATTCCACCGAATATCGCCGCCCGGGTGATCTGAAGCCGGGAGTCAGCCTTGTCGTGGGTGGAGGCAACTCGGGAGCGCAGATTGCGGTGGAGCTGTCGGCTCACGGGCCGGTGCTGCTGTCGGCTGCCCAGCCGCCTCTATTCATGCCGCTAACGATAGGAGGCAAGAATGTGTTCTGGTGGCTCGACAAGCTGAGACTGCTGTCCGCTCCTGCGGACAGCTACATGGGAAGGAAGATACGCTCCCGCCCAGACCCGGTATTCGGCAAGGAGCTGCAGCGCCACATTCGTGAGGGGGCCGTCACGCTCAAGCCTCGTACTGTCGGGGTGCAGGCGGGTGAAAGGGTACAGTTTGCAGATGGCACAGCCGCGCGAGTGGACAATATCGTATGGGCAACCGGATTCCAAGCAGATTACGGCTGGCTCCATGTGGATGGGGCGTTGGATCAGCAAGGGAAGCCGCTGCACCGCCGCGGAGTCAGCCCGGTTGCCGGCCTGTATTATGTCGGCCTCCCCTGGCAGACATCCAGGCAATCGGCGCTGCTCCGAGGCGTCGGCAAGGATGCGCAGGAGATCGTGCGCCATATACAAGCCGAAGCGCTGCTGTAGGTGCGAAGCTGGCATACATACCCTGGTGAGGGGGGAAGCAAGATTGCCATACAATAAATCATACTTTGAAGGTGAAATGGTGACATGCAAGATGTCACCTTTTTTCTGTTACAATAAGCGTATACGATGATCATACTGGAGGAACACGGATGAAACGAAGCGACCGGCTGATGGCGATCGTGCTGGCTCTCTCGCAGCGGCAGGAGACAGCGGCCTCATTGGCAGACAAGCTGGAGGTATCCCGCAGAACGATATTGCGTGACATGCAGGCGCTGTCTGAGCTGGGGGTGCCCATCTATGCAATCAATGGTCTGCATGGCGGTTATCGGCTCATGGAGGGCTATACGCTGCCGCCGCTCCAGCTTGAGCCTAACGAGGCACTGACGCTGCTGCTGGCGATGCAGAGCATGACTGCATATGCGGATACGCCGTTCAACAGAGAACGCTGGACCGTTATGGACAAGGTCAAAGGTCTGTTGCCGACAGAGATGCTGGACAAGGCGGGGACGCTGCTCCATCATATGGCTGTCGATGTTCCAAGACGCAGCTATACGGCTCCGCATGTGTATGCGTTGGTAGAATATGCCGCGGCAGGGCAGTGGATAACAGCCCACTACCGTTCCCGCAACCATGCGCGAAGATTATTGCTGCTACCGAAGCATATCTATGCGGCTCATGGATTCTGGTACTGCGATGCCTATTCGCTGACGCATCAGGAGGTGCGCCGATTCAGAATTGACCGGATGAGTGAGCTGGAGAAGGCCGAGGCGCCGGAGGAGGCGCGGCCAGACGCCTTGGCTGCTGCAGGAGCATCGTCCACCGCCGCCCAGCCGGACTACGGCTTTCGCCTGCAAGTCGAGCTGACGTATCGCGGCATGCTGGAGGTTGAACGGGACGAGCATATCGGCGAGCAGCTCACTGCGATAAGCGATGAGCGCTGGCTGCTGGATACGCTGCTGCCAGAGTCGGAGAGAGCGTGGGCAATCAGGCTGTTCTACAGCCTCGGTACTGATGCTCGTGTGCTGCAGCCGCCGGAGCTGGCAGAGGCGATCACCGCTATGGCACGAGCTACCATCGCGAGCTATACAACGAATATAGAATAAGGAGAGATCGATAATGAATGAAGATTTGTTAACTATGAGCCTGGACACCTATGAACAGGCGGCTGCGCTGCTCGCCAAGGTTGGCATATTGCCGCTGGCTCCGCTCGCCCCTCGGCACCCCTCCCTTGTTGGACTTACCGCTTCAGAGCAGTGGCATACTGACTTGGAGACGGACCCGTGGACATGGCGCGTTCGTTTCCCTGCAACCGGAGCAGCCGCATATGGCAAATTCATCAAGGGCAAGGCGGTGCTGATCGATCGCGATTGGTTCCCGCTGGTTCTGCGGGCGGCAGCCGACGCGCGCTCTGTCGACCAGCGATACAGAGATGGCATGCTAAGCAAGGCGGCACAGCTCGTCTACCATGCCGTGAAGGAGCATGAGGGCATCGATACCCGCAAGCTGCGTGTAGCCTGCGGGATGCAGGCGAAGGAGGATAAGAAGGCGTTCGACAAGGCGGTAGCCGAGCTGCAGAGCACGTGGGATATTGTAATCTCCGGTATTAAGAAGAAGACGAACAGCGCTGGCGAAGTGAACGGCTGGAGTGCTGCGGCTTACGAGACGACGGCACATTGGATGGAGAGTCACGGGCTGGAGGCGGACACAGGAGCCCGCTCGGCTGCGGCAGGTGAGCTGCTGGAGAGGCTGGAGCAGGTGTGTACGCCAGAGGCCACAGCTTATTTCCAAAAAATCTGGTCGCTCTAATGAACCCGAGTGGCTGCGAATCAAAGCATCGCATCGAGTGCGATGACCATTATGAGGGGGTAATATAGATGACGAACATGAAGGAAGTACATGCCAAGGCGGAACAATTCATATATAGCCATGCAAGGCTGCTGGACAGGAGGCGTTATGCTTATCATTTCGGACAGGGCACAGCGGAGGAGGTGCTGGAGGCCTTGCGTCCGTATCAGAATGCAGATGGCGGCTTCGGCTCGGCTCTGGAGCCAGATATTCGCACACCTGCGAGTCAGCCGGTTGCGACTGAGCTGGCGCTTCATGTGATGGATGAGGTGGGAATATTTGATTTGCAGATGCTCCAGGGTGTACGATTGTATCTGGAGAATACCGTTATTCCCGGCACCGGCGGCTGGCCGCTCGCCACACGCAGCATCTTAGAGGGGCCTCGTGCTCCATGGTGGAACATTGAGGATGATACGTCACCGTCGCTCAATCCGAGCGGACAATTGCTGGCACTGCTCTATAAGCAGCAGGCAGATACATCGTTCCATCATGAGGCGTGGTTCTCGCAATCGGATGCGTTCGTTCGCAGCAGGCTGCTGGAGGCCGATCGCAAGGATTATCATGATGTGATCCAATGCATTGCCTTCGTTCGCCATGCGCCTGGGGACGTGCGCACACAACAGATGGAATCGCTGCTGCTGGAATGGCTGGCATCCGATGAGCTGGTGGAGCGCGACCCTTACCAGTCAGGCTATCGCCACAAAATTTTGGACTGGTTCCCATCTCCAGACAGCTTCGGCGCGTCACATGTGCCTAAGGAACTGCTCGCTGTCCATCTGGAGGCGCTGGTCGCACAGCAGCAAGAGGATGGAGGCTGGCCGCTTCCATGGGATGCGATCAGCCCAGCCTGCCTGAATGAATGGCGGGGAATGCGGGCAGTGGACAACCTGCGAGTGCTGAAAGCATACGGTCGCCTATAGACCAGCGCAGCAAAGCAAGCCGTGTGCGCCGTGAGAGCAGGGGGGCAGATCCGGCCGGGAAAGACAGAAGGAGCAATGCGACTCATGAACGAACAGCAATCCCATGCGCCTGAGCAGCAAGTAAACTGGCGCATGTTCTACCAACTTCTCAAGCAAACAAAGCCGCCCCGGATCTTGCTGGGGCTTGCTGTGCTGTTGAGTGTCATCAACACGCTCGCCAGTCTGATTGTGCCACTATTGCTCAAGGAGCTGGTGGACGGATTCGCGGCATCAGCATTATCCGTCTCCCATATCGTCTGGATCGGGGCGGCTTTTCTCACCCAGGCTGCTGCGGGAGGCGTGGCCTCCTATATGCTCCATCGCTCAGGCCAGCATATGGTTGCCGGCATTCGCAGCAGGCTGTGGAGCAAGCTGCTTGTACTCCCTGTGCCTTACTATGACAAGAATCGAACAGGCGAGACGGTAAGCCGTATGACCAATGATACGAATGTGGTTCGTGCGCTTATTAGCGATCATCTGACTAATTTTGCGACGGGGCTGGTTGCGATAGCAGGCGCAGTGACGCTGATGCTCGTACTGGACTGGAAGATGACGCTCGTACTGCTGTCCGCGCTGCCGGTGACGATGCTTGTCATGATACCGCTTGGCCGCATGATGCACCGCATCTCGCGGGGGATGCAGGATGAGACCGCACGCTTCAGCGGCGTGCTGAACCAGGTGCTCATGGAGATTCGCCTTGTCAAGCTGTCGGGCTCAGAACGGCTGGAGCGTCAGAATGGCGAACAAGGCATCCGCAACCTATACGAGTATGGGCTGCGAGAGGCGCGTGTACAAGCATGGATTGGACCACTAATGTCATTTGTGATGATGGCCATGCTTGTCGTCATTATCGGCTATGGCGGCTTACGGGTCGCTTCGGGCGCTCTGTCTGCGGGTGACCTGGTTGCTTTCATCCTGTATCTGGTGCAGATCATTATGCCAGTGGGTCAAATCACCCAGTTTGTTACTCAATTGCAAAAGGCGCGAGGGGCCACCGAACGGATTACAGCTACGCTGGAGGAGCCCGAGGAGGATCAGAAGACAGGCGCCGAGTTGCACGATCCGCGGCAGCCGCTCAAGGTAGAGCGGGTGACGTTTGCCTATGAGGGTGAACAGGCTGTACTGAGGGAGGTCAGCTTTACAGCGGAGCCAGGAAAAGTGACGGCGATTGTAGGCCCAAGCGGCAGCGGCAAAACCACGCTCTTCTCGCTCCTGGAGAGGTTCTACCATCCGCAGGAGGGCGGGATTGTACTAGGTGAGCTGAACATTGCTCACTATTCGTTGCGTTCCTGGCGCAGAGCGATCGGTTATGTATCGCAGGAAAGCCCGATTCTCGCGGGAACGATACGCGATAATATAACGTATGGCCTGGAGCAGGAGGTAACGGATGTCGAATTGCACGAGGCGGCCAGGCTTGCCTATGCGGACGAGTTTATTAAGGCGCTGCCTCAGGGCTATGATACGGAGGTAGGTGAACGGGGAGTGAAGCTGTCTGGCGGGCAGCGGCAACGAATCGGCATCGCCCGCGCCTTGCTGCGCAATCCGGCGATCCTCATGCTGGATGAGGCAACAGCGAGTCTGGATAGCAACTCGGAGAAGGCGGTGCAGCTTGCACTGGAGACGTTGATGGAGGGGCGGACGACGCTCGTCATTGCCCATCGACTGTCGACCGTGATGGATGCGGATCGCATCGTGTTTGTCGATCGTGGCAAGGTGACCGGGATCGGCACTCACGCGGAGCTGCTGGACAGTCATGAGCTGTACCGGGAGTTCGCTATGCGGCAGCTACAGATTTCCGAATGAGCGGATACGAGAATGCGGCCTAAATAGTGGAGCTGCGTCAGCTATACAGCTATTCAAGGCAAGCTGAAGGTGGAGCAATACAAAGGGGGAAGTGTGATGGGGACGAAGGAGCAGGAGAGGCGATCCTCTCTATTAGAGCGCAAGGGAGCGCAAACTGCGAGCGCCATTCCAGCGGAGGTGCTGGATGGCTTGAATAGCGGACAGCTCGCCAGTGTCAACTTGACGGAATGGCTCGCCGTGGATCATATCAGGCTGCTGGGCACTGTGCTTGGCGAGCTCGGCCTGGAGCAGGAGTATGCCGAGCTCGCTGCCCGGCTGCAAGCTGTCGAGCGCAAGGCCATGCGATGGATTCCAGCAATCGCCAAGGAGCTGCGGCTGTTGAGCGACAGGCTGCCTGATTGCGGCGGCGAACGCTTATCTCAAGCGCTATCCACGCATCTGTCGGATAGTGTGCGCTGCTGGGCGGCATACATGGTTGTACAAGACGGGGAGCAATCGCTTGCCTTGCTGCTTCAGCGTATTCGCCCATTTGCCGCTGATGTGCATTTTGGTGTGCGAGAGATCGCCTGGATGGCTGTCAGAGAGCCACTGGCTGCGCAACTGACAGATGCCATCACGCTGTTGCAGCCGTGGGTATTGGAGGATGATCCGAATGTGCGGAGGTTCGCAGTTGAAGTGCTGCGTCCGCAAGGCGTGTGGGCCAGACATATCGCCGAGCTGAAGCAGCATCCCGGCTTGGCGCTGCCACTACTGGAGCCGCTGCGATCGGACGAGGCTCAATATGTGCAGGATTCGGTCAGCAATTGGCTGAATGATGCGAGCAAGACTCAGCCTGCTTGGGTTGTGGAGGTCTGCGATCGCTGGCTTGCCCTGTCTCAGAGCAAGGCGACACAGCGTATTGTCAAACGAGCGAGGCGCACGATCGATAAGAAATAGTCGGCGTAGAACGGAACTGCTATCCTCATCAGGCCTCGGCCGCAGATCGCATCCTGTACAGGTTGTGATCTGCGGTTTATTTGTCATGGGTGTCTATATCGCATCGGAGGCTCCTTTTACGCAATTTTTTGGAGATTATAGGTTTCTTCTGGTGTATAATACCATTGCATCTATCATTTGATTGGAGGGAGCGGATTGCGCAAGCTCGTTTTTGTGTACGGCTTGTTGATTGCCAGCTTTGCGTTGTATTTGACGACCTCGCTGCGCGACAGCCCATCTGATCCGAGTCTGGGAATCGGACTTCAGGGGAGTATAGAGGAGAAATATGTGATGGTTACGTTTCAGGCTGGCATTGATTATTGGAAGGGATGCCTGAAGGGGTTCGAGGATGCGGCTGAGGCGTTGAATGTGTCTGTCGCCTACCGTGGATCGACCCGTTATGATCTGCAAGAACAGATCACCGTGCTCGAGCAGGTGATTGCCAAGCGCCCTGCAGGCATTGCCATATCAGCGATGAACCCGGACGAGCTGACGCCAACGATTAACAAAGCGATTGAAGCCGGCATTCCGATTGTGCTCTTCGACTCGGGTGTGATGAACAGCAAGGCCTATTCCTTGCTGGCCACCAATAATTATGAGGCAGGGGCAGCCGCCGCTCACAAGATGGCTCAGATGGCAGGGGGGCATGGACAGATCGGAATCATTACGCTTCCTCATCAATTGAATCATCAGCAGCGCACGGAGGGCTTCAAGGCGACCATTGCGGAGCATTATCCGAATATGGAGATCGTAGATGTGCGCAACGGCAAAGGGGATCAACTGGTGTCCCGCCAGGAGGCTATATCGCTTATGGAGAGCTACTCCGCTCTTGTCGGCATCTTCAACACCGATGCCATCGGGGGCATCGGTGTGGGCGAGGCGGCCATTCGCATGGGGAGGCAAGGGGAGCTGAAGATTATTGCATTTGATACGGATAAGGGAACGCTCGATATGATCGAGAAGGGCGCCATTCAGGCAACAGTCGCACAAGGAACATGGAATATGGGCTACTGGTCGCTGCAATTTTTGTTTCACTTGCACCACGGTCTGACGGGCTCTGGCTATAGCAAGGCCTCGTCAAGCTACCCGCTTCCGGTCTATGTGGATACGGGGATTACGATCGTTACCCGTGAAAATGTGAACGATTACATCGCGAAGTGAAGCAACTAAGCTGCAGGAGGAACCGATGATGCAAAGCAGCAGACTGAATCTGAACAATCTGCCGATTCGGTATAAGCTCGTTGTTCATTTTCTGTTAATCAGCATTCTGCCCTCGCTTGGCATCGGACTGCTCGTCAGTTGGACAGCCGATCGAATCATCGGGGAGCAGATTACAGACAATACGCTACAATTAATCAGCAATGTGAACCGCGCGTTGGACAACTATGCCGGAAATATGCAGAATATTACCTATTTTGTTGCTTTCAATGCGGATGTAAAACGTTTTCTGGAGGGTTCATCCCAGGTGGCCGCACGTATGCCGGGTGAGGATGAGCATTATGATATCAAGCAATTTCTGCAGGGGTTCTCCAATCTGTACCCTGAGATTGCTGGCATCCTTGTCGCCAACAGCCGCGGAGACTATATCAGCAATGAGCTGTATGCGCGCAGGCCAGCCCCCCTGATGGAGGAGGGGTGGTACCAGAGGGCAGTCGAGAAGAAGGGTATCTTCACGATTATCGGCCACCCCGCAGGACGCAATCTCATCTCTCATTATGATTACCAGGAGAATGAGCTGGTGAGCATGGCACGGGCGGTGCTCGACCCGGAGACACAGCGGGTGCAGGGGGTAGTGCTGATCGATCTCAAGCTGCGAGTCATTGCGGAGGCGGCCAAGGATGTCAGACTGGGCAAGAGCGGCTATTTGACCGTTATGGATGAGGTTGGGGAGATGATCTATGCTCCGGCGCGCCCCTTTGTCGGGGAGATTCCGGTGCAATGGCTGGAGGACAATCCATCAGGGCACTTCTCCAGAGCAGTAGGAGGAGAAAGGCTGCAGTTCATCTTCCGGCAGTCGACATTTACGGGCTGGACGACAGTTGGCGTGTTTCCCACATCGGACGTAGCCGCCAAGGTGCGGGAGCTGCGCATGTATGCCGTGAGCCTTGCCTTCATCGTCTGTCTGCTGGGCATATCCGCCTCTCTGTATTTGTCCCATACGATCTCCAGGCCAATCGGCCAATTAATGTCCTTCATGAGAAAAGCGGAGGCAGGCGATCTAACGGTGCGCTATTGGGGGAGCAGGCTTGACGAGGTGGGGCAGTTGGGACGCAGCTATAATACGATGCTGGCGCAGATGAGCCGGCTGATCACGCTGACCGAGCTGCAGGAGCGCCAGAAACGTGAGGCAGAGCTGCGTAGTCTGCAGGCTCATATTAAGCCGCACTTTTTATATAATACGCTGGAAACGATCCAATGGCTGGCACGCAGGAAAGGGGCGGAGGACGTGGCGGAGGTAGTGGATGCCTTGTCCAGCCTGTTCCGAATCGGGCTGAGCGGGGGCAACGACCGCATCGCGCTTGTGGAGGAGTTCGAGCATATCCGCAGCTATCTCACGATTCAGCAAACTCGCTACCGAGGCAAGCTACATGCCAGTATCCAGATTAGCGAGGAGGTACAGGATGTCTATGTGCTCAAGCTGCTGCTGCAGCCCCTGGTTGAGAATGCGATCTATCATGGCATCAAGTCACGCAGAGGGCCGGGGCGAATCTGGGTGAAGGCGGAGCTACAGGAGAGCAGGCTGGTGCTTACGGTGCAGGATGACGGCGCAGGCATGGAGAAGGAGCAACTAGAGCGGCTGCGTGCCCGTTTGCAGCGGTCTGTGGAGGATCAGGAGCGGGAGGAGCGAGGGACAGGAGGCTATGGACTACATAACGTGCAGGCGCGCATTAATCTGACCTTTGGCGACCCATATGGATTGCGTGTGGAGAGCGAGCGCGGAGGGGGAACCCTCATTCAGATTATTCATCCCGTGCTTCGCATCACTGAATCGAAGCCGCTGGCAAGTGAAACAGAAAGGGGGAAGCGACAGTGGGACGACAGTGGAAGGTGCTGATCGCAGATGACGAGCCGATCATTCGCGAAGGCATCATGGATGCGGTGGATTGGCAGACGCTCGGCATGGAGCAGCCCATAGAGGCCGAGGATGGCGAGGAAGCACTGGAGCTTGCACGTGCTATCCTGCCGGATATTATGCTGGTCGACTTAAACATGCCCATCAAGGGCGGCATGGAATTGATTCGGGAGGTGCGCGGGCGGCTGCCTGACTGCAAGATCATCATTATAACGGGGCATGACGAGTTTCAGTATGCACAAGAAGCGATCCGGCTTCAGGTGGACGACTATATATTGAAGCCGACTCGTCCCGTTCAGTTGCAACAGGTGCTGGCTGCTATGGGGCAGCAATTGGCTGAACGGGAGCATCAGCGGCAGGAGCAGCAGGAGCAGCAGCTTGCGTCCAGACAGATGATGAAGAATATTCCTGTGCTTCGGGTACGTTTATGCCAGGAGTGGCTACAGGGGGAATTGTCCGATCGCGAGGCGCACGAGCAACTGAGATTGCTACAGCTTCCTGCGAGAAATCCGCACATGTGTGCGGTCATTCATTGGTCCGAATTGACGAGCGGTACGCCAGGCATGCGCGAGAGAGATCGGCAGCTATTGTTGTATGCGATGGAGAATATTGCATCGGAGTGGCTGCATGGAGCAACGTATGTGCTGTTTCGCGATACCGCGGGACTGATCGTATGCTGCGTCTGGGAGCAGGTCGATGATGCCGTATGGCTGGGAATGGTCCGATCCGTGGAGGAGTATCTCAAGCTACAGGTGGTCTTCCACACCGAGTTTGTGGGACTGCATGCGCAGGATGTAGTCACAGCGTACAACAATTGTAAGGCGGCAGTATATCGAGAGGGGCGCATTTCTCCAACGGTTCGCAGAGCGCGCCGCTACATTCGCGAGCATTACGCTGATTCCAGCCTATCGCTGGAACGAATTGCGGCAGAGCTTCGCGTCAACCCGGTATATCTAAGCCGGATCATCAAGCAGGAGCTGGGCATGGCGTTCAGCAGCCTGCTGGCGGAATACCGCATCCAATGTGCGACGAGGCTGCTGCGTACAACGGATCTGGCGATCTGCGACATAGCCGAGCGATCCGGCTACGACAGCCAGCACTACTTCAGCACAGCCTTTAAGAAGGCAACAGGTACTTCCCCTACACAATATCGCCGAACGGGGAGCATGGGGCAGGAATTGGGCTAGGAGGTCACACCTCACAAGGCGAGTGACGATATTCGATGATAATCAAGGCTGTACAGAGAGAACACAGGGGGAGTCTGGTACTGCTAGCTCATCCTGAAGAGGATTTAAGATACAGTCGATTTAGGTCATATCTGAACACTCTGAACGGATCAGATCTGGCCGAATGTTCGTTCCAGCCAAGGCGCTTTTTCGCAGGCGTACTGGGGGTGCGTCAAGAAAAGACAACGCAGCATGGGGCGAAAAGGCGGGGTGAGTTGCCCGTTTGTGAAGAAAATGGAGCAACTTGCCCTAGCTTGGTTTGAAGAAGGATAACACCATCAAGCCGCCTTTTGAGCAAGGCGGCTTGATTATGGCTAATTATTAACAGTCATTGGTGGAGGCGGCTCTTTACACGGGGGTTATTCCTGCTGCAATGACCTCACATCGGCTTCAGACAATCCACTGGCCTCTGCAACGAGCTTTATTTCGATACCCAGCTTGAGCATGTTTATGGCAATCTCTACTGCTTTCTGTCGTTCACCCTCAGCTTTGCCGAGTTCCTTCCCTTGTTCAAGCCCTTGCTGAAGCCCTTGCTTTGTAGCCCATGAGATCATGGATGCCTCATCATGCAGATACTTTTGTCTGGCTTCATACAAACGCCTCGTCTCACGATCCTGACTAAGAAATTCCAAGGTGGTCATACCAGTCCCCCATATGATTTGCATTCCCCCAGGCGATAGCCAAGTGACCGAAAAGTAAAAAAATCATAAAAAATGTAGCTTTTGTGAAAAGACGTTATGGAGCCTTCTTCCCTATAATCGGTGTAGACTAACCGAAAGGGGTATCTGACATGAAAAAAGGAATCATCGCCTTGCTTGCGGTCATGCTGATCTTCACGCTGGCTGCTTGCTCCAACGAAGGAGGAGAAGCGGGCAGTGTAGGCATCGCAATGCCTACGAAGTCTTCGGAAAGGTGGGTGGGTGACGGGGCAAATATGAAAAAAGAGTTTGAGAGCCTCGGCTACTCCGTTGATCTGCAATATGCAGAGGATGTGGTAGAAAACCAGGTTTCTCAGATCGAGAATATGATTACGAAGGGTGTCAAAATTCTCGTTATTGCCTCGATTGACGGGGAAGCGCTGACCGATGTGCTGAACAAAGCCAGCAAGCAGGACATCAAGGTCATCGCCTATGACCGTCTTATCATGAAAAGTGAGCATGTCAGCTATTACGCTACCTTTGATAACTTCAAGGTCGGTGTACAGCAGGCATCCTACATCGAAGAGAAGCTTGGTCTGAAGGATGGCAAAGGGCCGTTCAATATCGAACTGTTCGCGGGCTCGCCGGATGACAATAATGCCTACTTCTTCTTTGATGGCGCGATGTCGGTCTTGAAGCCGTACATCGATAACGGCAAGCTGGTCGTGCGCAGCGGACAGACGACGATTGAGCAAGTGGCCACACTGCGCTGGGATGGCGCGTTGGCGCAGTCGCGGATGGATAATCTGCTGAGTGCCCACTACTCCGACTCCAATCTGGATGCAGTGCTCTCTCCGTATGACGGCATCAGCATCGGCATCATCTCCTCCCTGAAGGGCGTTGGTTACGGCGGCAGCAAGCCGTTGCCGGTCATTAGCGGCCAGGATGCGGAGCTGGCGTCGGTTAAATCGATCATTGCTGGCGAGCAGACGCAGACCGTGTTCAAGGATACGCGCGAGCTGGCGAAGAAAGCGGTGCAGATGGCCGATTCGCTGCTTAAAGGCAAGGAAGCTGAGGTCAATGATACAAAAACGTACAACAATGGCGTCAAAATCGTTCCTTCCTACCTGCTCGAGCCGGTCTCAGTCGATAAGAGCAACTACGAGGAAATTTTGGTAAAGAGCGGATACTACACCGAGGATCAGTTGAAATAAGGACTTGACCGACTGCCCGTATTCGAGGCAGAGGGCTGCGCCCTTCCCTTGCGGGGAGGGGCGGCTTGCGGTTGTATGATGGAGGTGACAACGAAGCGATGACAGAACTGTTGCTGGAGATGAAGGGCATTACGAAGGAATTTCCGGGAGTAAAGGCGCTGGATGGCGTCAATCTGAAGGTTAGAAAAGGCGAGATTCATGCACTAGTGGGTGAGAATGGCGCGGGCAAATCTACCTTGATGAAGGTACTGAGCGGGGTCTATCCGCATGGAAGCTATGCCGGAGATATTTTGTTCAAGGGACGGGTCTGTGAATTCAAAACGATCAAACAAAGCGAAGGGATCGGCATCGTCATCATCCATCAGGAGCTGGCGCTTGTCCCGTACCTGTCGATTGCAGAAAATATCTTCCTTGGCAATGAACAGGGAGCCCGCGGAATCGTAGATTGGGGGCGCACCTTCAGCCAGGCCAAGGCATTGATGAGCAAGGTCGGACTGGAGGAATCGCCGGATACGCTCATTACCCATATCGGAGTAGGCAAGCAGCAGCTCGTCGAGATCGCCAAGGCGCTTGCCAAGCAGGTCGAGCTGCTTATACTGGACGAGCCGACAGCGGCGCTGAATGAGGATGACAGCGATAATCTGTTGGAGCTGCTGCTTGCTCTTAAGGAGCAAGGCATCTCATCCATTCTCATCTCTCACAAGCTCGGCGAGGTAGCGAAAGTAGCCGATTCGCTGACGGTGCTGCGGGATGGACAGACGATCGAGACGCTGGACATGAAGCGCGATCAGGTAACGGAGGAGCGAATCATTAAGGGCATGGTTGGCCGCGACCTGACGCAGCGGTATCCAACGAGAACGCCGCGGATCGGGGAGGTCTTGTTCTCCGTCGATAACTGGACAGTCGCCCATCCGCTCCATCCCGAACGAATGGTCATCGACAAGGCCGCCCTACAGGTTCGCCGGGGAGAGATTGTCGGTATCGCCGGATTGATGGGGGCGGGGCGCACGGAGCTGGCGATGAGCATATTCGGCCAGGCATATGGGCGGAAGCTCAGCGGGCGGATGGTGCTGGACGGTAAGGACGAGCAACTGACGACGATCGATCGCGCGATCAAGGCAGGCATCGCCTATGTTACGGAAGATCGCAAGCAATATGGGCTAATCCTAATGGATGATATTAAACGTAATATTTCACTAGCCAATCTGGGGCGCATCTCACGCCGTCTCGTCATTGATGAGCATGAGGAGATTCGGCATGCTGAGCAATTTCGCAGCCAGATGAATATTAAGACCCCGTCGATTCTGCAGAAGACAGGCAATCTGAGCGGGGGCAATCAGCAGAAGGTCGTCCTGAGCAAATGGATGTTCACAGAGCCCAAGCTGCTGCTGCTCGATGAGCCGACACGCGGAATCGACGTCGGAGCCAAATATGAGATTTATTCCATCATCCATCAACTGGCTGATGAAGGGAGAGGGGTACTGCTCATCTCCTCCGAGCTTCCTGAGCTGCTGGGGATGTGCGACAGAATCTATGTCATGAGCGAAGGGCGCATTACCGGAGAGCTGCCGCGCAGCGAGGCGAGCCAGGAGCGGCTCATGAAGCTGATGACAGAGAGTGGAGGGACATCATGACAGGATTATCGAAGCTGTTCAAGGCCAATATGAGACAGTACGGCATGTTAGTCGCACTGGCACTTATCATGATTTTATTTCAATTATTATCGGGCGGCATCCTGCTCAAGCCGCTCAACGTGACTAATCTGATTCTGCAAAACAGCTACATTCTCGTTTTGGCGATCGGGATGGTGCTGATCATCATTACGGGACATATTGACCTGTCTGTCGGCTCTGTGGCAGCCTTCATCGGCGCTATCTCTGCGATTCTGATGATTGATCTGCAATGGTCGCCCTATATCGCAGTACCGGTATCACTGCTGGCAGGTGCGTTGATTGGTGCATGGCAGGGGTTCTGGGTTGCCTATGTGAAGATCCCCTCCTTCATCGTTACGCTGGCGGGCATGCTGCTGTTCCGGGGAGCGACGATGATTGTCCTCAAGGGCCAGTCGATCTCTCCGTTTCCAGAAGGCTTCCAGAAGATCAGCACCGGATTTCTGCCAGATGTAGCCTCAGGAGCTGCACTGCACACCGTAACGCTCGGCTTGGGCGTAGTGCTGTCGATTATTCTGGTGTTCAGCGAGCTGCGCAATCGGCGCATCCAGCAGAAGCATCACTTCGAGGTGCTTCCGGCAGGGCTGCTAGCCTTGAAGCTGGCGGCGATGATTGCTGTGCTCAATATTTTCACCTACACATTAGCGCGCTATGAGGGAATACCGAATATTTTAATTATTTTGTTCATCCTTGTCGTAGCCTATAGCTTCGTTATGAAGCGCTCCGTCATCGGGCGGCATATCTATGCGCTTGGGGGCAATAACAAAGCGGCAGAGCTGTCGGGTGTGAAGACGAAGCGTGTGACCTTCTGGGTGTTTGTCAACATGGGGGTGCTGGCGGCGTTATCCGGTCTGATCTATGCGGCACGCTTGGGCGCTGCGACGCCAAAGGCTGGCAATCTGTTCGAGCTGGATGCCATTGCAGCCTGCTTCATTGGGGGAGCCTCCGCTTATGGCGGAGTCGGCACTGTGGTTGGAGCTATCATCGGTGGCTTGGTGATGGGCGTCATGAATAACGGGATGTCGCTCGTTGGTCTGGGCATCGACTGGCAGCAAGGGATTAAAGGTCTAGTACTGCTGTTGGCCGTTGGATTTGATATTTATAACAAGAACAAGTCCGGTTAACGTATCAGGACGAAGACTGATAGAATAGGCTAGAGCCACACTCTGCGCACAAGGCGCGCGGGGTGTGGCTCTAGCCTTCTGTCAGTTAGATCGCTGTGCTGTGGCAGATGTCTAGCCATAAGTGAACCAATGACTCCACACTATTCTTGCTAACGCAGCGGCAGTGAGATATGGAAGGCCGCTCCCTCGCCATAGGAGCTGCTAAGCCGGATGGCTCCTTGGTGGGCTTCGATAATCGATTTCGTGATCGCTAGCCCAAGCCCTGAGCCGCCGTATTTGCGGGTACGGGAGGTGTCGCTGCGATAGAAGCGCTCGAAGATCTGGCTGTGATGCTCAGGCTTGATGCCTGTACCGTTATCAGTAACAGAGAGCAGGGCGTGTGTGCTGTCCGTGTGCAGGGAGATCGTAATGACGCCACTATGGGCATCGGTATGCTGAACCGCGTTCTGGTAGAGATTCAGCAGCGCTTGCTTGATCTTGTCCGCATCACAGCAGATCGTCACCTGCGGCTGCAGCTCCAGCCGCAATATGCGCTCTCCGGCGAGCACTGCAAGCTGTGGCTTCATCTCAGCGATCAGTAGATCGAGCTGCACGGGCTGCAGGGCTAGTGTAGGGCTCTGATCCAGCTTGGCGAGCGCCAGCAGATCCTCGACCAGCCCGTTCAGCCGCAGTGTCTCCCCGTACATGCTGCGCAGTGCCGCACTGCGCTGCTCTGGATGATCAGCCGCGCCGCGCCGCAACACCTCGACGAAGCCGTGGATGGAGGTGAGCGGCGTTCGGAGTTCATGCGAGGCATCGGCGACGAAGCGACGCATCTGCTCCTTCGCCTCGCGTTCAGATGCGAAGGAGTGCTCCAGCCGATCGAGCATGCCGTTAAAGCTGTGGGCCAGCCTTGCCATCTCCTCCTGACCCTGCTGCGGCAGCCGTTCCCCCAGACTGCCAGCATCGGTGCGCTCCACTGCTGCAATGATGTTAGATAGTGGAACGAGGGTACGCCGAAGCACGGGCAGGTACACGAGCAGCCCTACAACAAGCGCAAGCAGCGCCAGCGCAGTAAAGATTAGCAGTTGGTTGACCAGCATCTCCTGCATGCTGCCTGTTTCAAGTCCCATCTGGATGAGCGGCGGCTCACTTCCAGGAGCACGCGGGATGTGACGGAACACAACCAGTTGCTCTACGCCATCCGCATTTGTGATGACCTTGTAAGGGACGGGCTTTCGCTCCCTCAATTGGCTAGAGATCTGCTGATATTCCTGCTCGCTCAATCGTGGGGCAGCCGTCTCATGCTCTGCTCCGAGGTCGGAATAAGCTCCATCCTGCTGAATGACGGCCAAGGAGGTGCCAGGAGGGAGCAGGAAGCGCGGCGCTGATGTCCGTTCCCGCTGCGGCCATGTCAGAGAGCTGCTGTCCGGCGCAGCACGGGGCGTCTCATCAGCGGGTGCGGGCGAGGCTTCTTCAGCGTCGCCAGAGGCGGGAGGGGCTCCAGATGGTATGCGAGTCTCCCCGAATCTGGCTGCGTCCCCAACGCCGCCGCCGACGCGCGCGAGGGACACTATCTGTGCAGCCAATGACTCTGCTTTGCTCCGATATAAGAAATCCTTCATGACAATGTATTGGAAGGTGCCGATTAGCAACAGCAGAGCTGCCAGCACAAGCAATGAACGGACGAGCAGCTCCTTGCGCAAGGAGCCGGAGTGGACAGAGATGCGCTCCTGCTTCATAGATCTACCCTGTAGCCCACTCCCCTTAGGGTGCGTATCAGGCGGTGCTCCTTGTCCCCCAGCTTGTCGCGCAAGGAACGGATGTAGACCTCTACAATATTGTCCTCTCCGCCAAAGTCATATCCCCAGACCTTATCCAAAATCGTTGATTTGCTCAGTACAACTCCGTGATGAGCAACCAGAAACTTGAGCAGATCATATTCCGTGGGAGATAGCTTGAGTACCTGTCCGCGATAGTCGATCTCCCGCCCGCCATCATCGATCAGGAATGGACCGTAGGCGAGCTTGCCGAACAACTGGGGAAAATGATTGCGAAGGCGCGCATAAATGCGTGCCAGCAGCTCGCCAAAGCTGAACGGCTTCACCATATAATCGTCTGCTCCAAGCGTGAGTCCCTTGATCCGATCATCCACATCGTCCTTGGCTGTCAGCATAATGACAGCGACATGGCTGCCTTCGCCCTTCAGCAGCCGGCAGCTCTCGAATCCATCTATTCCTGGCATCATCACATCCATAATGATCACATGAGGCTCAAAGCTCTCCGCCAGATGAAGACCCGACAAGCCGTCTGCCGCAGTCTTAACCTCAAAGCCCTCGTTGCTCAGCCCCATCTCCAGAAAATCGAGAATATGCGGCTCGTCGTCGACAAGCAATAGTTTAACACCCTTCACCGTTCATCCACCCTTTATACCTATTAACTGCTTTCGCTTGGTTTGTAATTCTAAGTATAGTGAAGCGGCTAGAGGAAATACAAGTGCGGCCGTCCCTGAACCAGCAAACATTCAGCTTACACTCAGCTTCAATTCAGTCTCGTTTCAGGAGCGGTTGGGACAATGAGGGAAATGGGATGCAGCAGGGGGGAGCCGCAATGGGAAGCGCTGAGCATTTCTACAGTCTGATTCGTCCGTTGCAGGGAGAACTGATGCGCTATTGTCTGTATCTATCCTCTTCCAGGTGGGAAGCTGAGGATTTGTATCAAGATACCTTGTTAAAACTGTGGCGCTATTATCGTACCCGTCATTTCACCTCAATCACTCGGGCTCTGCTTGCAACGACAGCCAAGCGGCTGTGGATTGATCGGCACCGCAAGCAGGAGAGAGCTTCGCCTGCCGTAGCTCTGGAGCAGGTACTGCTCATAGGCAGACATACGGATTATGCTGCCTTGCGGGCGGTACTGGAATGGATGAGCGCCCATCTGTCTGTTCGCCAGCTTCGCATGCTGGTGCTCTCCGAGGTGTACCGCTACTCCTATCAGGAGATCGCCGAGGAGATGAAATGCAGCATGTCTTCTGTCCGAATGATGCTGCATCGCTCGAAGAAGCTGCTGCGCGCTGGCGCTACCGGGCATCCCTTGGCAAGTATGGATCGAAGTGAGGAGATTGATCGCTGGACGAGCGAATTAATCACGGTTGGCACGGAACGGAGTGTTCTAATGCTGGATGGTCATGCCGGAACAGGTTAAAGGCCGGTGAAGAAGGATCGAACATTTAGGAGGAGCATCAATGAAGAAATGGGTATTAGCGATTGCTGGTATCGTGCTGGTAGCTGTCGGAGTCTATCTGGGCTTCACTTATCTATGGAAGGAAGAGACGGCTACGGCGACTGCGGTACGTACCACTCCGGTCATTCGGGGCAACCTGACGGTTACCGTCTCCGGCTCGGGAACGGTATCCGTTGTGAATGTGAAGCAGGTGATGACTCCCGAAGAGGGGCAATTGGAAGCGTTGACTATTAAAGAAGGAGAGCTTGTTGCAAAAGGGCAGGTTATCGCCTCTTACGTCGCAGTCGATCATTCCGAAGAGATAAGGAAACTGGAGACATCGTTGACCAAGCAAGAGATGGAGCTGGAGAAGCTCAAGACCAAATACATAGAAGCCGAGGAGAGCAGCCGTCCTAATGTTCGGTATGAGATCGAATCCCTGAAGCTTGATATGGCTGCCAACGAACAGTCACAAGCTGAGTTAAAGGAGGAACAGGCGACGGTGACGACAATTACTGCGCCGATCGCCGGCAAAGTAACCGCCATACATATCAATGAAGCGGGTCAAAAGGTACAGAGCGGAGCAGCAATCTTGACCATTACGGATTATAAGGAGCTCCAATCTGTCATTCAGGTGGATGAGTTGGATGTAACCAAAGTGAAGGTTGGACAGAAGGCAAAGGTTATGCTGGATGCGCTGGAGGAGATGGAGATAGAGGGCACCGTAACTGAGATTGCAGACGAGGGCAGCTCTCAGAACGGCGTCGCTTTGTTCGATGTGACGATTCAATTCCCGGCGCAGGAGGGGATTCGAATCGGTATGTCGGCTTCAGCCGAGATTACCGTTGACAGCAAGCAGGATGTATTGATGGTGCCGATCGAAGCCATTCGTGAGGCTGGATCGCAAAAGATGGTGTTAGTTGCCGCGTCTGCTTCAGGAGCTAGTGGCTCGGGTGCAGGAAGCACTCCAGCCCGAGGTGGTCAGGGAGACGGCATGCCGCAAGGCAGAGGCAACGGCGCAGTTGGAGATGAGACGTCCGGCAGCAGGTCGGAGGCGGCGAGTGGACAGGCTGGATCGTCCGAGGTCGGACAGAGCGAACGGGCGAGTGCGGGTGCCAGTTCTAAGAGCAGTGCAACCATGCGAGAAGAGCCACAGCTTCAGCAGACGGCTGAAGCAGAGCAGAGCAGGAGGGCGCAGATGCAGGGCGAGCAGCCCGAGGGCAGCCAGGGACCTGGGATGGCACAGAGGCAAGGTGGCAACCAGGGGCAAGGCAGAGCCGCAGGCGCGGCTAATGAATCAGGCGGAATGATGCGATTCGTCACCGTAGGGGTTAGCAATGAAACCTATATCGAAATTATTAGCGGGCTGAGCGAGGGTGAGGAGGTTATATTGCCGACGATTGTTTCATCTGCCTCGCAGACGAACATGACAGGGTTTCCTGGAGCTGGCGGAGGTGGCTTCGGGGGCGGAGGTATGCCGGCGGGTGGCTTCTCAGGCGGAGGCGGCGGAATGCAGCGTCCCAGCTCAGGCGGCGGCGCTCAACGAGGAGGTTGACCGACTATGACTCATAAGCGAAGCGTGGACATTGATATGAAGGACATCGTGAAGACCTATCAGATGGGCTCGGAAACATTAGTGACGCTCAAGAAGGTATCGTTGCAGGTGTATCGCGGTGAATTCATGGCGATTGTCGGCCCGTCCGGCTCGGGCAAGTCGACGCTGATGAATATTATCGGCTGCCTGGACACACCGACAGAAGGGCAATACATTATTGACGGACAGGATACGAGCCGTCTGAGCGATAACCGTCTGGCAGAGATACGCAATCAGAAGATCGGGTTCATCTTTCAGAGCTTTCATCTGCTTCCACAACTGACCAGCCTGGAGAATGTCGAGCTGCCGCTGGTGTATCGCGGCTTGTCAGCCAAGCAGCGTCGTGACCAAGCCGTACAGATGCTAGCCCAGATGGGATTGGGAGACAAGCTCCATCACAAGCCTAAGCAGCTATCCGGCGGTCAGCAGCAGCGAGTTGCTATAGCGAGGGCGCTGGCCAGCGAGCCGGCTATCCTGCTGGCGGACGAGCCAACTGGTGCGCTTGATACGAAGACTGGGAGCGAGGTTATGGCTATCTTTCAGGAGCTTCACAAGCATGGCCATACTATCGTGCTCATTACACATGATCCGTCGGTAGCGGAGAGCGCGGAGTCTGTCATCCGCATTACGGACGGTGTCGTTACAGAGGAGAGGAGAGGGAGCCGTGCAATTTAGCCAGGGTGTTCGTATGGCCTGGAAAAGCATCCTGGCCAACAAGCTGCGGACCGTGCTGACCATGCTGGGCATTGTCATTGGGGTGGCCTCCGTCATTACGCTGGTAGCGATCGGCAACGGAACGAAGCAGCAGGTGGAGGAGCAGATGTCCAGCCTGGGGACGAATCTGTTGTCGATCAGCATCAGCGGGCGCGGTGCAGTCAGCTCGCTGACAGTAGAGGAAGCCGAGGAGCTGGCTGGGCTGGATGGTGTGCAGGCGGTCTCTCCCATAGTCAGCGGCAACGTTCAAGCGAAGTACAAGGCGGAGAATGTGAATGTCACAGTGGAGGGAATTACTCCTGCCTATGAGACCGTTCGAGACGTTCACATCCAGAGCGGAAGATTTATTACGGCAATCGATGTGGAATACAGGCAGAAGGTTGCCTTGATCGGAACGGGTACTGCAGAGGATTTATTCGGCACAAGCCATCCTGTCGGGGAGTCGATCTCGCTGAACGGCAGCCGTTACAAGATTGTCGGGCTGCTGGAGGAACAGGGAAGCTCGCTGGGTGGCTCCAATGATAACAAGGTGATCATACCGATCTCGAGCGGCTCGCGACTGTTGCAGACCAAGGGAGTTCGTTCCATCTATGTTCAGGCGGATCATGACGCGAATATGGATCTTGTTGAGCTGGCGCTAGAGACGGAGCTGAACAAGAAATTCCGTGGTGCAGAAAATAGCTATAATCTTTTTAATCAAGCGGATCTGGTAGAGACGATCACAGCCGTATCTACGACATTGTCGAATACGCTGACAGGTATCGCGGGCATATCCTTGCTTGTTGGCGGTATCGGCATTATGAATATCATGCTGGTGTCAGTAACGGAACGGACACGCGAGATTGGCATACGCAAGTCGATTGGCGCCAAGCGCAGAGACATTTTGCTGCAATTTTTGCTTGAGGCACTTGTAATTAGCGGTTTGAGCGGGGTTGTAGGAGTTGGTGCAAGCTACGCGGCCGCGTACCTATTAACGCAATCCGGTACGACAGCGATCATGACATGGGATACCATCGTCCTGTCGTTTGCCTTCTCCTTCGCCATCGGAATCACCTTCGGTATCTTCCCTGCGAACAAGGCATCGCGCCTGAAGCCGGTTGACGCACTGCGTTACGATTAATTCGGTCTGCTTGCTCCTATATGCCTTGTATTTAGGTGTCGGTGAACAAAGGCCTGCCAATCATGTATAATGGATGAAGGATAACCGGCGCCGGGGCAAGGTGATAGGAGGATTGTATTTGGAGCAGCAGGCTGCATTTGATTGGGAGCATATCGTTCGTCGACTCAAATCATCCGTTACGATAGCGGATGCGAGAGCGAAGGATTGTCCGTTGATCTATGTTAATCAGCAATTCGTCGAGCTTACAGGATATGAGGAAAGCGAGGTTTTAGGAAAGAACTGCCGTTTTTTGCAGGGGCCTGCTACGGATCCTGAGGCTGTCGGGCGTTTGCGCGAAGCGATTGCGAAGCGAGAGTCGGCCACTGTCGAGCTGTTGAACTATTGCAAGGATGGCCGTCCGTTCTGGAATGAGGTTAATCTCGATCCGATCTTTGATACGAATGGGGAATGCATCTATTTTGTCGGCATTCAATTCGAGATTACAGACCGCAAGCTGGCACAGCAGCAGCTTGTGGAGGCGGCCGCCGCTGCGGACGCTGCCAACGAAGCGAAGAGTCGGTTCATAGCCAATATGAGTCACGAGATTCGCACGCCGCTCAACGGGATTATGGGGATGACGGATCTCATGATGTTGACAGATATGACGCTAGAGCAGCAAGAAAACATGCATATCATCCAAAATTGCGCAGACACGCTGCTGCTATTGATGAACGATATTCTGGACTTGTCCAAAATAGAGGCCAACAAGCTGGTGACCGAGCAGATCGAGGTGAATATCCGTGAGCTTGTGGACACCACGGTTAAAGCTCATCTGCCCATTGCAGCGGAAAAACGGTTATCGATAGTGAGCCATGTTCTGCCGGAGGTGCCGCGTCAACTGCTAGGAGACCCGAATCGGCTGCGACAAGTATTAAACAACCTCTTGGGCAATGCTGTGAAGTTTACCGATACAGGGATCATCAGCATAGTCGTCAGATTAGCAGGCATCGAGGACCGAACCGTTACCTTGCAATTTGAAATTCAGGATACGGGTATTGGTATCAGCCCAGCAGATCATGGCAAGCTGTTCAAGAGCTTTAGTCAGGTAGACGATTCCCATACGAGAAAATATGGCGGAACTGGTCTCGGACTTGCGATTAGCAAGCAACTGGTGGAGCTCATGGGTGGTCAGATTAGTGTGCAGAGCGAGTCGGGAGCAGGCAGCCTGTTCATGTTTACCGTTCCTTACAAGCGGATGGAGCAGTGGGAGGAGGAGCAAGTCGACCGTAATGACATGCTGCAGACCGAGCAATCTCTTCATATTCTGCTTGTCGAAGATGATGAGGTGAGCCAGATTGTTACCAGCCGCATGCTGGTGAAGCTGGGGCATACCGTCCAGGCTGCGTTCAACGGGAAGCATGCGCTAGAGCTATTGGAGCAGAATGACTTCGACCTGGTGCTGATGGATATTCAGATGCCGGTGTTGAATGGCTATGATACGGCCCGCGCGATCCGTGCCGATAAGTCCAAAGGCTATGCCCGCCTGCCGATCGTCGCTCTTACTGCTCATGCGTTCAAGGAAAACCACATTCGTATCCTCTCTGCCGGAATGAATGACACCTTAGCCAAGCCGCTAAAATTGGAAGAATTGCATCGAGTCATCGAGGCACTGAAGCGAGAGGAAGCCTACAGGCCGGAGCTGGAATAGCCCGGCTTATTGGGCTATCTGCTTATATGTAGGAAAGAAGGGGAAATATACAAAAAACCTTCTGGGTCAGAAGGTTAAGTACATATATTATGTTGAAGAAACTAATATATTATGATATAATAACACGAATGGTCTAACATCATAATCCAATATTAACACAAAAGAAAACTTTTGTCAACGTGGCTGAATACAGCATAGGGATGCGATGGGCCTTGGAATCATACGTTAGTGACACTGACATTGGGAAAACTGTGGGGTATGGTTAGCGGATCTTGGTATTAAGGTGGATGATGATATGGACGAGAAGCTTTCTTTATTGACAAATACGAATCAGGATAATGACGAGGGGTATGCAGACGATCTGTCCTTGCCTCCAGGCATGAATATCAATGATCCGGTACGCATGTATTTGAAAGAAATCGGTAGAGTGGGATTGCTGTCCGCTGATGAAGAGATTGAACTGGCGAAGCGGGCAGAGCAGGGCGATGAATTCGCCAAGCAGAGACTGGCTGAAGCGAATCTGCGCTTGGTGGTCAGTATTGCCAGACGGTATGCGGGCAGGGGAATGCTGTTCCTGGATCTGATTCAGGAAGGCAATATGGGTCTTATTAAAGCTGTCGAAAAATTTGATTATACAAAGGGATTTAAGTTTAGTACCTATGCTACCTGGTGGATTCGGCAGGCGATCACAAGAGCGATTGCCGATCAGGCTCGCACGATCCGTATCCCGGTACATATGGTGGAGACAATTAACAAGTTTATTCGTGTGTCGCGGCAACTGCTGCAGGAGCTGGGAAGAGAGCCTTCGCCTGAGGAGATCGCCAAGGAGATGGACTTGTCCCCGGACAAGGTCAGAGAGATTATGAAGATTGCACAGGAGCCTGTATCGCTGGAATCTCCGGTGGGCGAGGAGAATGATTCCAAGCTCGGCGATTTTATTGAGGATCAGGATGCGATGGCTCCAGCAGAATCGGCTGCTTATGAGCTGCTCAAGGAGCAGCTTGAGAATGTGCTGGATACACTGACAGAGCGGGAAGAGAACGTGCTTCGTTTGCGCTTCGGACTCGATGACGGCCAGCCGCGCACGCTGGAGGAGGTCGGCAAATTCTTTGGCGTAACGCGCGAGCGGATTCGCCAGATTGAAGCCAAGGCGCTGCGCAAGCTCAGACATCCTAGCCGCAGCAAGCAACTGAAGGATTTTCTTGAATAGATGGATGATAATTGAAGGGGTGACCCGAAAAATCAGCTTTCACTGATTTTTCGGGTCACCCCGTTTTTATTGCTTCGTAGGCTTCACATTGGTTTTCTCTTATGATATTTCCATCTGATTAGGTTTAGAATGACTAGTACGATATACAAGCCGCCCCATAAGGACAGAATGACATCCCATCCAAATTTAATGCCCTTCACAAATAACTCGTTTGCGAATGACTGTCCGTAATCGAATAACATGAAAAGGTAATGACAGCCGACTATAATAAGGACCGAAACCGTGGAGAACAGCAAAGGCTGAATTAGAAAATTATAGGCTCTACCTTTTGATTTCATAGAATCGAAAGCATTATGGTCTGTTCCCATATTGCTATGCCCATGAGCTCTGTCTTAAGAATTCAGTAAAATTATGCAAAAATCCTACTTTTCCGCTGAGTTCTTTGGTAGATTCTCCTGGCCCCGTTTGATTCATCACTCTAAGATATTGGGTGCCTTGTTGTGCATAGTGGTTATTGTCATTCACGATGGCTAACCAAGCCTCCCACTCTATTTTAATATTGACATTGACGTCTACATTCCTGGTAAAAACTCCTTCAATTATATATGATCCTACTGTGGAAACAATAGCCCCTGAAACGATGGCCACAGTTAACGGACCGCCTAAAGCAGAGATAACTAATGAAACCGCAGTTCCAATTGTAATATTCCTCAAAAAACTTACAGCCTGGGAAGAAGTGTATGTTGGCGAATCACGTTTATAATAACCATGTGCAATCATACCTCTATGCTCATTATTGTAGGAATTTCTGTATGTATACCCTTGGTTGTAAGGCCATGATGGAGGAAAGGAACTGGATTGTAGCCAAAATGAACTTGCGGCTTCTGGTTTCTCAACTACGTCTGCGGCCATATCTTTGACATTCGATTTTTTAATAAGATCGTCTAATTTATAGATTGTCTTTTTTTCTTTCATGCCTTGTTTATCCTTATTCCCTGTATGATCAAAATATTCTGTTGACACAACTGTACCCGTAGATAAGTCCGTTCTTGCAGTGTGATCTAAAATGCCATTAATATAGACAACAATTGTACCATCCGATTCTTCAAAAATTTCAATTAGGTTTCCAACTGCATCATAGAATGCACTCTCATCCAAAGAACCTACAATCCTACTTGTATTATGTGTACTTGCTGAAGAGATCGTAGGCAAAACTAATACAAGACACAGTAGCAACAAGCAAATTTTACTCTGCATTTTCAACATTATTATCTTCTCCTTTTTATTTTTTTTGAGTAACTGCTCCTTTCTGCGATTTTATCTGGCTTCTTGTAAATAGTAATTGAGCACGACACCCAACACACCATCAACCTATCATAAAAACCAAAATTTGTAAACAATGTATAACAGCACTTATACAGTTTCACATACCCGCGCGGCATGAAGCTGCTAAGTCTTGCCGATGAGCTTAGAGGATGGTTCTATACGTGCTCGCATTCTCTTGACGGTATACATGCCATTCAGCATAATTGTGAACACAATTTTCGAAAAATTGTTGAAAAAAATTCGATATTGTGTCATAATTGTGACTATAATAAATCGCTTTCAGTTAGGGAGTGAATGAAGATGAACACCAATTCAAATACCATTAACCATAGTGATGTGGAAGAAAGAAATGTGAAGCCGCTTGTATCCCTGATGACCATTATGGCTTGGCTTGCTTTGGGAGTTGGCGTGGTGATGTGTCTGCTTAACTTAAACCATTTTAGTGATCAAAACCTTCAGCTAATGGTTGGAATTGGCTTCTTGATTGGCAGTGTGCAGATATATGTGATTCGCACCGCAATCCATCTTGTCAATAATCGCACATCAAAGCTGGTTAACTGATAAGCAGTTTCTGCTCATCCATAACACACATAGAAGCAGCCCCTCCAAAACTAGGAGGGGCTGCTTCTATGTGTTAATTATAATCAATGAGCAACAACGTTGTACATCATAATCCAGATCGAGCCGGCGACGACCGTTATTACGATAACGAGCGCCAGCAGGAGTGCCATCAGGTTGTAGCGCGGCTGCTTCTCATCCTTCAAGTGCATGAAGAATACCATCTGAACGACGAATTGCAGGATCGCGGTGATCAGAACAACCGCGACAGCAGCGGAGCCAGTGAGCAAGCCGCCTAGCACAACAGCCAGTGGAATAATGGTCAACACGATCGAGAGCGCGAAGCCTAGCACATAAGACTTGAGTGAACCGTGCGCTCCGTCATGATGGTCATGTGAGCCCTGATGAGTTGCTTTGCTATGAGCCATCTACATCACCCCCAACAGGTAAACGATCGAGAAGACGAAGATCCAGATAATATCCAGGAAGTGCCAGTACAAGCTGATGTTATTGAGCTTGCGCTTCATCTTCACAGTCAAGCCGTTGTTCTTCACCTGAATGATAAGCCCACTCATCCAGAACAAGCCGATGGTAACGTGGAAGCCATGCGTTCCTACCAGGATGAAGAAGGCGGTCAGGAAGGCGCTGGTAGGCAATGTTGCCCCTTCATTTACCAGATGCACAAACTCATATACTTCCATCGAAATAAAGCTAAGTCCAAGCAGGGCGGTGACGATGAGCCACATTATCACTTGCTTTACCTTGCCTGCGTGCATCGCGAGCAACGCAAGCCCGCAGGTAAAGCTGCTCGTCAGCAAGACGAACGTTTCCGCGATAACGAGCGGCATCTTGAACAGTTCTTCCGCGCCTGGCCCGCCATTGGTGTTGCCTTTGAGTATAATATAGGTTGCAAACAGTACAGAGAACAAGATAACGTCTGTAATCAGAAACATCCAAAAGCCAGTTGTTTTTAGCGACTCATGCTCTTCCTCATGAGAATGATGGTGAGCAGCGTGTGCAGCTGCATGATGTGCCATCAGCCTGCCCCCCTTACCGAAGCCTCAGTTTTCTTAATCTCATCGACCGGAATATAGTAGCCATCGTCCTTCTGGAAGGAACGAACCATCATCGTGATCGCTACACCCAGCAGCCCTGGTATAACCAGGAACATCCAATCCCATACAAAGCCGAAGCCTGCAATAAACCAGCAGAACGACTGAATGAACGGAATGCCTGACGAATCTGGCATATGAATCGGCTCGATTGGCCCGTTATCCGTTGGCTTCTGACCCGCTCTGCGGCGTTCTTTCTCCTCCCACCAGGAATCCACTTCCTTGATTTGTGGCACGACAGCAAAGTTATAAGCTGGCGCAGGGGATGGGAGAGACCATTCCAGCGTGCGACCGTTCCACGGATCGGCAGCATTGGCGCGATCCTGATTTTTGATGCTGTATGCAATCTGCCATACCTGGAAGATGAAGCCGACGCCCATCAGGAATGCACCGACCGTGGACACCATGTTCAGCGGCGTCCAGCCCAGATCCCAGCCCTGGCTCCAGTCGTACTCGTTGACGCGGCGTGTCATGCCCATCAGACCAAGCGCGTATTGTGGCATAAAGCAGACATAGAAACCGATATTCCAGAACCAGAACGCCCATTTGCCCAGACGCTCGTTCAATTTGAAACCGAACATTTTTGGCCACCAGTAGTACAGGCCTGCGAAGAAGCCGAACACAACACCGCCAATCAGCACCTGATGGAAGTGCGCGATCAGGAAATAGCTGTTATGGAACTGGAAGTCTGCTGGAGCGACGGACAGCATTACGCCCGTCATGCCTCCGATAATAAAACAAGGTATAAAGGAGATCGCCCACATCATTGGCGTCTCGAAGGTAATCTTGCCTCGGAACATCGTAAACAGCCAGTTGAAGATCTTGACCCCTGTAGGAATCGCAATCAACATCGTCGTGACCGCAAAGAAGGCGTTGACGTTAGCGCCCGACCCCATCGTGAAGAAGTGGTGCGCCCAGGTGAAGAATGAGAAGACCGAGATCGACATCATCGCCAGCACCATGGAAGTATAACCGAACAGCTTCTTCCGCGAGAAGGTTGCAAAAATCTCGGAGAAGATCCCGAACGCAGGGAGTACGACAATGTAGACCTCAGGGTGTCCCCACATCCAGATTAAGTTAATATACATCATCGGGTTGCCGCCGCCATCCAGTGTGAAGAAATGGCCGCCGGCAAAACGGTCGATAAACAGCAGGAACATCGTAACCGTCAGAATCGGGAACGCCAGCATAATGGTCAGACAGCTAGCCAGTACAGACCAACTGAACATCGGGATCCGCAGCAGCTTCATGCCTGGCGCACGCATCTTGAGGATCGTCACCAGGAAGTTGATACCCGTCATTAAGCTACCGATACCGGAAATCTGTATCCCCCAGATATAGAAGTCCTGCCCGACGCCTGGGTTAAACTGTTTGCCAGAGAGCGGTGGATAAGCGAGCCAGCCCGCATCTGGAGAACCGCCGATAACGAACGACAGGTTGAATAGCATCGCGCCCCAGAAGAACAGCCAGAAGCTTAACGAGTTCAGGAAAGGGAACGCGACATCGCGTGCGCCGATCTGCAGCGGCACAATAACGTTGAACAGGCCGAACATCAGCGGCATCGCCATGAAGAGAATCATAATAACGCCGTGCGTCGTAAATACTTGGTTATAGTGATCCGCATTCAGAAACTCCATATTCGGAGCTGCGAGCTGCAGGCGCATCAGCAGGGCGTCAACCCCGCCCCGGAACAGCATCAGGATCGAGCAGATAATATACATGATGCCGATCTTCTTATGGTCGACAGTTGTGATCCATTCTTTCCATAGCCACACCCATTTCTTGAAATAGGTGAGTGTAAATACTATTGCCACAAGCGTCAACGCAATGGCGACATCAGCGCCGTAGATGAGCGGATCGCCAGTGACGAAAAATTCAGACGCGAATGTCTTGATATTTTCCCACATAGTGGACTTCTCCTCCGTTCTAAATCATGCCCTATTGACCGGTGTTAGCCGCTTCCTTGGATAGATGAGCAGCATGCTCATGCTGCATCGATTGCTCCTCATCCGCATCACTGCTAGACTCATTGCCGGATTGCTTGATATGGTGATGTCCGCCTGTGCTGCCCTCCGGAATATACTTCGTTACAATCCGGTCAAACAGTCCTTCCGGGAAGGAAGCGTAGAATTGCTCTTTCTCGACAATACCAGGCTTTTGCAGTTGGTCATAGCCTTCCTCTGTAAGGGCATTACCTGAGGCCTTCACTTCCTTAATCCATGCCTCATATTGCTCCTTGGATGTGGCTTCGGCTACAAATCTCATCTGCGCGAAGTCCTTGCCGCTAAAGTTAGCGCCGCTGCCGAAATATTTACCTGGCTCGTCAGCTTGCAGATGGATAAGCATTGCCATCCCCGACATCGTATAAATCTGACCACCGAGCTGCGGAATCCAGAAGGAGTTCATCGGCGCATCGGAGGTCAACTCGAAGCGAACCGGCACACTCTCTGGGAACTTGATATAGTTGACTGTAGCAATGCCCTCATCAGGATAGAAGAACAGCCATTTCCAATCGAGCGAGGTGACTTGAATTTTTACTTCCTTCTCTGTCGACTCAATCGGCTTGGTTGGCTCCAGGGCATAGGTATAGCGAACTGTAACCACGCCCAGGATGGCAATAATAATAATCGGGACGGCCCACCATATCGCTTCAAGACGACTGTCATGAGACCATTTGGGCTTATACGGGCTTGTGCGTCCAGGCTTGTCGCGATAACGCCATACAATGACACCGGCTAGAATCATGACGGGCACGATAATAATCGCGCAGAGGATCGTGGTAATAATGATTAGATCTTTTTGGCCCTGACCGATGGGTCCCTTAGGGTCAAGCACCAGGTACTGATCACCGCAGGCCGATAACAGCACAGTCATTGCCACAAGAGGCGCTGCAGTCAAAAGTCGTTTGGCCAACCGGGACATTTTCAACATTCTCATCTCCTTAAACGTATGGTTCGTTTCACCATGGTAACATGTGCGGGTGTTGTAATATGTGATTTTAATCACATACTCTTTTCGGCACAGTGATGCTTAATGCTCCCCTGGCAGCCGATTACGCCGTCATATTCCCCCCCCAATTGACATCTCTATTACCGGGTTTGAAACGTAACTGTGGTCGCAGTCAAGTGCGCTTAGAATAAAGATAACAGATTTCGAAGCTTGTGGATGGTTCGTAACAATCATTTCATCAATTGTTCGACAATTTGTAACGAAAAGATTGCGAATTTGTGACTTTATAGACGGCATGGATCTATTCCATGCTGCAATATCACAGTGTGGGCAGGATTTTTGGATGAAGCTGCCGAACATGGTGTATGAAGGCAATCGGATGGCCGTGTCATGATTGCAGCGCAGGCTGCTGCCAGAGCGGATTGCTAATCCTTAATAAGCTGGGCGGTTGATACAAATGAGCAATTGGGAAGTGCTTACAGATGTTCGAGCGATATTGGGCGAAGGGCCTGTATGGGATACGCGCAACGGGTATTTATATTGGGTAGATATTGAGGGGCAGCGTTTCTATGAGTACGATGTTGCTGATAGCACATTGCGGACACATGAAGCCGGGCAACGAATCGGAGCGGTGGTGCCGCGCAGCAGCGGAGGCTTCCTTGCCGCTATGGAGCAGGGCTTGTATCTATATGATGCAGTAAGCGGCGAGTGGACGGAATGGAACGATACCGAGCGGGAGCGGACAGATAATCGATTCAACGACGGAAAGTGCGATGCGCATGGCAGACTGTGGGCCGGTACGATGTCCTTGCGTGGACTGGAGCGCCAAGGATCGCTATACCGCTTCAATGCGGATGGAAGTGCAAGGCGGATGGAAACGGAAATCGGCACCTCTAACGGGTTGGCATGGAGCCTGGACAACAAGCTATTCTATTATATTGACTCCAATGCCAGATGTGTAGCCGCTTATGATTATGATCTGGAGAAAGGGGAGATTGGCGGACGCCGAACGATCCTGGAGATCCCGCAGGAGGCGGGCTCGCCAGATGGGATGAGCATTGACAGTGAAGGCATGCTATGGATCGCCCACTGGGGCGGCTACAAGGTGGCCCGTATGAACCCAGCGACAGGGGAGACACTGGAGGAAATCAAGCTGCCTGCTCCGCTTGTGACCTCGTGCTGCTTTGGCGGGGCTGAGATGGATGAGCTCTATATAACAACGGCAAGAGTCGGGTTAAGCGACGAGGTGCTTCATGAGTATCCACTCTCCGGCGCTTTGTTCCGGGTAAAGGTGGGCGTGAAGGGTACAGCATCTGTGCCATTCGGAGGTTAGAAGCGAATCAAGTGGAGGAGGAGCCAAGGATGAATTATTTTGATCAATGCTCCGGGAGAACACTTCATCCTGAGCTAAGCTGGCTCAACGAGCCAGAGCAATGGCAGTTTGAGAAAGGGGCGCTCCATGTAGCTGCTCCTGCTGGCGGGGATTTTTTTGTTGATCCTGGCGGAGCCGTCTATAAGGATGCGGCCCCGTTCCTATATGCCAAGGTGCGCGGAGATTTTACGGTGATCACGCAGGTGAAGGTCGAGATGCAGGAGATTTATGATTCCGGCTGCCTGATGATCATGGCGGATCGTCGCAATTGGGCGAAGCTCTGTTATGAGCTGTTCCCTGATCATCCTTCTATCGTGAGCGTAGTAACACGCGGAACCTCGGATGACAGTGTGGCCGGGAGATTGGAGATTGGCAGTCCGTATCTACGTGCAGCAAGGTCAGGCAACACCTTCGCCTTTCACTATTCGTTGGACGGCGTAGAGTGGAGACTGGTTCGTTACTTCGGTATGGAAGTCCCGGAGGAAGTAATGGTTGGCATCGTCGCTCAGTCTCCTGTAGGAGCAGGCAGCCGTTCCGCATTCGAACGGCTGCATATGATTCCACAGGCTACGGGGGATATTCGAACGGTAGGCGAAGACAAGTCATGAATTAGTGCTGACCCAGATTGTCCAGCCAGGCGATCAGCTTGGCGGCTGTTTCCTCCAATTGCTGCTCAGGGGAGATGGTCGCCGGCAGATCGCCTTTTTGCACGCCATAGCTGCCGAATTGCCCATGATTGCCACCCTCGATCCTCTCGTAGAGAGCAGTGGCAGGCAAATATTGCTTGCTGGTCTCATAGGCCTCATGATTCAGGAGACCATCATTAGCGGCGGTGATGGATAGCACGGGAATGGCTGTAGCAGCCAGGCTGCCCTTGGCGTCGGGGTACGAGGCCAGATAGAAGACGCCGGCAAGCTGCTGCGGATGGGCTGCGGCAAAGCGTGAAGCCATCACACCGCCGAGGGAGTGACCGCCGATGACGTAGCTCCGCTGCGGCTCGGACGGTACCCGCTCATTTGCCCGCTCCTCGCCCAGAATTGCCAGATTCAGCGGCATTTTGGCGATGTAGGTACGGTAGTCTGCTTCCGCCAGTCGCAATGCAAGGGGAGCGTAGCTCTCCGGCTTCACCAGGGCACCTGGATATAAGATGATGTCTGGATGATCTGACAGGGGGCGGAGCGGCTCGAATTGAATCCAATTCCCAGATGAAGAGACCTGCACGGAAGCCGTCCCATTCATAGCTGTCTGTGCGGCCTGGTCAGGTGCATAAGGCCTTAGATACATAGCCGCTGCGATACCGAGGATGAGGAGGGCTGCCAGGAGCAGCTTCCACCACTTGAATTGAAACCATGTTTTCATTTGCGTTCATTTCTCCTTTGTCTGAAACTTGCCATGCAAATAAACGTAATTATGCATGCCCCGAAGGTGAAATGCAAGCAGAAACCCCACTGTCTGTGGGAGACAATGGGGTGTTCAGGCGACTTCAACCGCTCTGCAGAGCGGGCTTCAACTGCGCGATCAACCGTTCCAGTTGCTCGGCATTGCGCCCATACATCTGTTTGGCTGTGCGATCCTTGGTCGCCAGGGCGAACAGTTCCAGGTCAGCCTGCAGCTTCTTCAGATTGGCGAGCAGCAGCGCTTTGCTCTGCGGAGCGGGGACTTGCAATTTATCATCATAGACATCGACATACAATTGCTGATAAGCATCGACCTGTCCGATAAATACATTCTCTACCGTCAAGCCGATCTTCTCAAGCTCCGTATTCAGCCAACCTCGGCTCAGTCCGAGCGTGGCTAGTGGCTCATCCATGTAGTTGCCGTCGATGATGACGGTCTGAGGCTCCTCTTCTCTAATCATCTTCACGCCGAGCTGACTTGGAGTCAGCGGCTGCTTGTCCGGCTTGAGCAGGACACTCAGCTCGCCGTTTGTTTCCAGTACAGCGAATTCCACATCCGCCATGTTGAATACATTTTTGCCCCGGAGCTGCTCCAGCAGCTCATCTGCCGTCAGGCGCTCTTTCTTGAGATTATCCTCGAGCACCTTGCCTCCTTTAATAATGACCCTTCCCTTACCCTCAAACCAGTGGCGAAGCATAGTGCTCTTCATTGTAAGAAGCTCCGCTCCGAATGGCACCGTAAACCAGACTAGCATCGCGATAAAGCCATGGATAAAGTGAGCCTCTATATCGGTCGAGATAAAGCCAGCTAGCTCGCCAAGTGTAATTCCGAGCACATATTCAAAAAAGGAAAGCTGCGAAATCTGCTTCTTGCCGAGCAGTCGTGTCATGATAAACAATACCGTGAGCGCGGTTAAGGAACGAATAATGACGGACAGCCACATTGGCATGATTCAGACCCCCTGCATCGTTTCGTCATCATAATGGATCGCAACCGCATGGGCAATTCCCGGGATGCTCTCGCCTTGCTGCAGGGCGAGGGGAGACATGAGCGCTCCGGTGGCAACCACGAGCAGGCGCTTGATCTCGCCCTTGCGCATCCGTTTCATTAGATGCCCATAGGTGACGACTGCGCAGCAGCCACAACCGCTGCCCCCGGATTGCACCATCTGCTGATTGTAATCGTAGATCATCATGCCGCAATCCTGAAAGTTGGTCAGATGAATCGGGATGTTGTGCTTCTCGAATAAGTCACAAGCCAGCGTGTGACCTACCTTGGCCAAGTCTCCGGTAACGATCATATCATACGCGTCCGGTCCAATCCTCAAATCTCGGAAATGCGCAGTAATGGTATCGACCGCCGCCGGAGCCATCGCAGCCCCCATGTTGAATGGGTCCTTAATCCCCATATCGATGACCCGTCCTATGGTAGCGGCAGCGATCACCGGCCCCTTACCCTGATTGGATACAACTGCAGCTCCTGCACCGGTTACGGTGTATTGGGCATAGGGAGGCTTCTGTGAGCCGTACTCGGTCGGATAGCGAAACTGTTTCTCTGCAGTGGAGTTGTGGCTGCAGGTGCCTGCCAGCACATGCTTGGCCCCGCGGGAATTGATCAGATAGGCAGCAAGTGCAAGGCTCTCCATCGAGGTGGAGCAGGCGCCGAACACGCCAAGATAGGGCACCCCGAAGGTGCGCGCGGCATAGCTGGTGCTTGTGATCTGGTTCATCAGGTCGCCACCTATGAAAAAATCGATGTTCTCCTTGAGCAGCCCTGATTGTTCTATGGCTACCTTCGCAGCATCCTCAAACAACACCTTTTCCGCCTTTTCCCAGCTCTCCTGATTAAGCAGCGAGTCGCCATGGATCAGGTCGAAGTCATCTGCAAGCGGGCCTCGTCCCTCGAAGGGGCCGACAACGGCAGCCGAGGAAGACAGAATCGGTCGGTTGCGAAATACCCAGGTTTGATGTCCTTCCAGCATGAATCATCCACCTCCTCTGGCAAGATCAATGAGCATATGCACATTGCCCACAATGAAAGCTGCCACCGTACCAAATACAATGACAGAGCCGGCAAGCTCAAACATATTGGCGCCTGTACCCAGCACCAGCCCCTCGCTGCGATGCTCGATCGCAGACGATGTCATCGAATTGGCAAAGCCGGTGACTGGCACCGCAGACCCGGCTCCGGCCCACTGTCCCAGCTTATCGTATAGGCCGAGGCTGGTTAGAATGACCGATAGCATAATCATGACAGCGACTGTCGGATTGCCTGCCTTTGTTTCGTCCATTCCTCCCCAGTATACAAATGCATTCTGAATCGCTTGTCCGAGCACACAGATCAGACCGCCGCATAGAAAGGCACGCAGGCAATTGCGCGCCGTCTTCCTCTTAGGCTGCCTTGCCAGCGCCATCTGGTTATATTCCTGCTGGACTGGAGTTAGCTTCTTGAGCTTGCTCTTCTGCATGTCGATCACCTCTTAACAGTTGTTTGTAACGCCACCTATTGGGCGATGTCACAGGCGGCATCCGCCATCGCTCGTATGCAGTCATTATTCCACCATAGGTTCAAATTATGAAATAAAATTACGGAGGGCGAATGTGCATGAAATTTCCTGTTTTGCTAGTTACAGATTAAGGGAAGGCTATCAGGGTCGCCGTATGGGCAGGCAAAAATATAAATGGAAAGAGGGACAAAGATGACCGTTGCAAGCCAAGTCAAAACATGTGTCGCTTCATTGAAAAGTGCGCAAGCTAGTCTGGAGCAGTTCGCTCTAGCTACCCAAAACCAGGAAGCCAAAACCCTGTTCACGAATGCTGCAGAGCAGACACAGCAAATCGTGGATCAAGTATCTGCCAGGGTGCAGCAGCTTGAAAATGAGGAGCCGCAATACAAAGGGTTCTAGGGCGTCATATTGTTGCAGCATCGTATAGCATGGCCTGGACGCTGTATTATTGATCATAAGAACAGAGGAGCTGGCCAGCCGCAGTAGGCGGCTCCTCGTTTCTGATGGAGAGGTGCAGTAATGAGAGCATTGAAGCTTATCCTGCTAGGTCTGATGTTGGTCTGGCCATGTTCGGCAGAGCTGAGCGCCGCGCCCAAGGGCGGCAGAGCTTATTATGAGGCGCGCGGGGAAGTCATATGGGAGGTGCCGGGAGAGAAGAAACTGCTGGCGCTTACATTTGATGATGGACCTGACCCGGAGGATACCCCCAAAATTCTAGATATGCTGGCTAGCTTTCAAGTGAAGGCTACTTTCTTTGTCATTGGCAGCAAGGCGAGCCAGCACCCCGATTTATTGAAGCGGGAGATGGAGGAAGGCCATGAGATCGCCAATCACACCTACACCCATCATTTTTTTGATCGAAGATCCTCTGCCGAGAAGATCGATAACGAAATAACAAAGACGCAGCAGGTCATACGCGATATTACCGGCAAAGGGCCGAAGCTGTTCCGCCCTCCTGGCGGCATGTTTAATGATGCCGTGCTGCGTCATGCCCGAAAGCAGGGGCTTCAGACGATTATGTGGTCGTGGCATCAGGATACGAAGGATTGGTCTCGCCCAGGAGTGCAATTTATTGTAAAAAAAGTCTTGAACAACGTGCGTAATGGCGATATTATATTGCTACATGACTACGTAAGCGGCAAGAGCCAGACGATTCAGGCGCTTGAGGTCATCTTGCCCGCTCTGCGCAAGCAGGGCTATGAGTTTGTTACCGTCTCGGAGCTGCTCTCCAGTGCCGGGCATCTCGTTCCATCCATGAAGTAGGCATCGGCTCCACCCGATGCCTCTCTGGGTGCTATCAAGCGTCGAAGCTGCATGTAATGCTAACGGTACAGGCCTCCACCTTCTGGCGGCCCCGCCCCTTAGTTGCAGCCTTCCCCGCGTCTGGCGCTTGCCCTATCGATCAGGTCATGATACGCATCGGTTTGCCTGTTCAAGCTGAAATCTCGTTGCCAGATAGGAGTATATTCGAATTATGAAGCTCGGAGCCCGATTATCGGGCGCATTGTTGTTAAGTCTTCTGTGCGCTGTTGCTTTTGGGTGGCTTGCCTATATGGTCGGCAGAGATGCCATTCACTCCTTTGACCTTGCCATTATCCATGTCATTCAGGGCTGGGAGAAGCCTGAGCTGACGCGCTTCATGGAAGCGCTAGCTGTGATCGGCTCCACCAGGTCGGTCATGCTGATCTCGGTTACAGCCATGCTATTGCTAGGCTTGCTGCTGCGGCATCGCAAGGAGTTGCTCCTGTTTGTGTTTGCGGTAGGCGGTTCGGCGCTGCTGAATGTGGCGCTCAAGAACGCTTTTGTACGCGAGCGGCCTACGATCTACCGGATCGTTGAGGAGAGCGGGTATAGCTTTCCGAGCGGCCATGCGATGGCGGCCTTCAGCCTATATGGCATTCTTGCTTATCTGCTGTGGAAGCATATTCCTGCGAAGTGGGGGCGTGTGCTGCTGTTGGCAGTAACTACGCTGATCATCTGCACGATGGGGATTAGCCGCATCTATCTGGGTGTTCACTATCCCAGCGACATCATCGGCGGTATTCTCGCCAGTGGCTTCTGGCTGGCTGTATGCATCGGGATCTACACACATTATACAACCCGGCGACCAGCCAAGCGCTATTCGTAATGCTTCTCTCAGGCTTCCTTGCTCCGATGAGCAGGGGAGCCTGCTTGTTAGTATGAACATACGAACAGAGCCTTCAACGATGCCATGGTGGCATGGGTTGAAGGCTCTGTTAATGAACGTACAGGATCAGTGAGCAGGCACTGGCGGCTGATCTGCCACATCAGGCTTGACTAGCGCGTGCTTCTCCCAGGAGCGGCTGCGCCAGCGGTACGACATTATAAATGCGCGCATCCACTCATCGGCTGCGATCGCCAGCCAGATACCGGCCAGCCCCATGTCAAGCTGGAACACAAGCACGTAGCCGAGCGGAACGCTCATGCCGACCATGGTGAACATGCCGACCCATAGCGGGAACTTGGCGTCCCCCGAGGCGCGCAACGAATTAACGATAATGATGTTGATTGTTCTCCCGGTCTCCAGCACGATGCTGAGCAGCAGTACTTGGGCGCCGAGGCGAATAATCTCTGGATCATCGGTGAAGATCGACATGAGCTGCACGCGGAAGGTGATAATGATAGCGATCATGAACAATGTAGCAATGCTCGCAGAGCGCGCGCTTTTCCATACCCGGATGTAGGCCGCGTCCGGGCGTCCGGCGCCGACCATGCGACCGACGATAATGGAGGTGCCCATGCCGATCGCGAAGGCGAACAGGTAGATGAACATCGAGATATTCCCCGCGTATTGTCTGGCTGCCATGGAGGCTTCCCCCAGGAAGGTGGCGTAGAACAAAAACACCATCTGACAGGAATGGTACATCACCTGCTCGAGTGCAGACGGGATGCCGATCTTCAAGATTTTGGCGATATAGCTTTTGGACAGAGCGAAGTAATATTGCCATTCTATACGAACCGCCATAATTCGATACAACAGCCAGAAAAAGACCACGATGGCTAGCGCCCGGCTGGCGACCGAGGAGATTGCAGCGCCTTCCACCCCAAGCTGAGGCATGCCCAGCTTGCCGAAGATCAACGCATAGTTGCCGACGATATGGATGATGTTCATCCCGAGCGATACATACATCGCTTCTTTGGTATAGCCGTGTACACGGATGATGGCGGCCAGCGAGTTAATGATGGCTTGCAGGAAGATCGCGCCACCGACGATGACGAGATAGCTCTTGGCGAATTCCAGTATCTCGCCCCGCAGATTCATCGTTTCCAGCATGCGGTGCCCCATCGCAATAAAGACCCCGCTAATCGCCAGACCGACGATCAGGTTCATGGTCACAGCGAGCGCCGAGATGCGCGAAGCCTCCATAAATTTGCGTGACCCGATATACTGGGCGACAACAATGGATGCCCCGTTGCCTATTACCTCCAGGATCAGAATGGAAATGTGAAGAAACTGATTCGCTGCCCCGACTCCGGACACAGCATTGTCAGAAATTTCGCTAAGCATGAGCGTGTCGACGATACCCATGAGCATAAACAGAAATATTTCGAAAAAAATAGGCCACGTCAGGGAAAACAAGTGCAGCTCCTTGCCTGGTTGCTGATCGTTGGCGCGCACTGGAGCTGTCTTGGCAGCTTTCATGTTGGATCATCTTCTTTCGTTATCAAAATAGGCCAAATCGTATCGTAGCATAAAGCACAGCGCTTTGCATCAAAAAAATTGTGCGCTAAAGCGCAAGATTCTCTGGCATGTTGAGCAAGGTAATGCTACAATCCAATTCACGAACCTGTTGCTGCGATAGGCAAGGCGGCAGGCGAAGAGGATCAAGAAAGTGAGGATGGCGCGTGAATATTATTGAATTTCAAGTGGAGTATGTCAAAGACCCGTTCGGCATATTGGATGGCCGGCGTTATGAATTTATATTGGATCTGGAGCTGGACGAGGAGGACGAGCTGTACTCGCCGCATGGCGTCTATGTGAAGGCCATCTATAGGGTGAGCGAAGAGGGCGGCAGCGTGGTGAAGCATGAGCTGTACGAGCGCACGACGAACCGTTACCTGGAGTTCGAGCTGGAGGACGAGGAGCTGACCGAGTTGGAAGCCTTCTGCGCGGCGCATTATGTAGAGGCGGACGAGTAGTAATCGCCTGTCCTGTAGCCTGGCAAGCCTTCGCCTGCGTGCCTGTGGCTTCCAAGCATGTAGCTGTTTGTTGGCGGCGTGGGCTATAGGGCTTCGATCGAATCGCTAAGGAGGATATATCGATGCCCCAATTAACTGTAAGAGGAGTAGAAGCGTCAGTCATCGCACAGGTGAGTGCGGCACTGCTTGAAGATATGGCTCAGCTATGCGAATGCGGGACAGATAACTTCACCATCGATTGCCTGCAGCTTACAGCGGTAGGTGCTGATGGTGTAGGTGTGGTGTTTCCATTTGTAGAGGTAGCATGGTTCGAGCGTGGCCGAGAGGTTCGGGATCAACTGGCCCGCTGTATTGCGAGCCATCTGTCCGAAGCAGGAATTCAGGAGGTCGAGATCGCATTTAAGGTATATGAGCAGGATAGCTACTATATAAATGGACGCTCGTGCGCCAGGATGCAAGATAGCTAGTCAAGCGGTTTGTGTCCTTGGAGCAGTTAGTATAAAATGGGAATAGCGGGGCGGGTGTTAAGCTGCCCGCTGTGCGGGCTTGAGAGCCCCCCGTATACAATTGTTCATGTAGGAGGTAGTAGCATTGGACATTATCTATCACGGACATTCATGTATTCAGATTACCTCAGGCGACCAATCGATTATTATTGATCCGTTCATCACGCATAATCCGCTGGCGACAGTAAGTGCGGACGATATTCGGGTGAAGCACATTTTGCTAACTCATGCGCATGAGGACCATATTGGTGATGCCGCGCTCATCGCCAGAAACAATGATGCAACGATCGTGTCGATGGTCGAGCTGGCGAACTATTTTAGCTTCCAGGGCTTGCGCACGCATGGGATGAATCTGGGAGGAGCGCGTGAATTCGAATTCGGCAAGGTGAAGATGACGCAAGCCTTCCATAGCTCTGGCATTACGCTGCCGCAGGAGAAGCAGATTATGTATATGGGTATGGCGAGCGGTCTTCTCCTGACGATCGAGGGCAAGACGATCTATCATGCCGGGGATACAGCGCTATTCAGTGATATGAAGATGTATGGCGAGCTGAACAGCATTGATCTAGCGTTCCTGCCGATCGGGGACAATTATACGATGGGGCCAGAGGATGCGATGATAGCGGCGGGTTGGCTCCGTGCGAAGCTGACAGTGCCGGTGCATTACAATACGTTCGATCTCGTGAAGCAGGACGGTCGGCAGTTCGTGGACAAGTTGGCGGAGAATGGACTGGATGGCTTGTTCGTGCAGCCTGGAGAGTCGTTCCGGCTCTAGCCTTGTTCTAGTCTGGATATGGCCTGTCAGGCGATCAGTGCAGCCCAAACCGCCTGGCAGAGGCTTGCTTGGATGACGAGAGGGAATGGAGGAGACGGCGATGAACGAGAGGTCCTTTCAGTATACGCTGGAATCAGCGGATCGCGAGGAGCGCATCATTCGCGGCACTATCCACTATGCCGCAGCCCAAGAGCCGCGAGGCACGGTCGTGCTGCTGCACGGCTTCAAAGGCTTCAAGGATTGGGGGATGTTTCCTTATGTCGCCCAGCGGCTGGCCCAATCGGCGGATGTGATCCGGTTCAATATGTCACGCGCCGGTGTGGGAGCTTCACTGACGGAGTTTGATGAATTGTCCAAGTTCGGGAGACAGACCATCTCCGGGGATCTGGAAGATCTGGGCAGTCTCCTTGATCGTCTGCGCAGCGGGACGCTGCCTATCGATGGCGGCAGAGCCCCTGCGTCGCAGCAAGTGATTCTGCTCGGTCACAGCCGCGGCGGCGGCGAAGCGCTCGTCTGGGCGCTGGATCACCCGGAAGCGGTAGCTGGCGTCATCACCTGGAATGGGACGGTGAGGTTCGAGGATATGTTCGGGGAGAAGGAGCTGCAGACTATGCGAGAGCAGGGCGTGGCGATGATCCACAATGCCCGTACTGGTCAGCAGATGCCGCTGGAACGAGTGATCGCAGACGATTTGTTGTTGTATCGGGAACGATACGACATCGTGAGTCGAATCATTGAGCTGTCTGTACCGGCATTGCTCATCCAAGGGGGGCAGGACTTCGAGCGTCTCGTTCGCGGTTCGGAGCTGCTGGCAGAGCGCAACCGCTCGCTGGAGCGGGTGATCATCGAAGGGGGCGACCACACCTTTGGCGGGAAGCATCCCTTTCAGGGGACGACGGCTGCGCTTGATGCGGCGATTGCGGTGGCATTGGAGCGCATCGAGCGTTGGCTGGCAGCATCCTGAAACTCAGTGAACCTCAGTGAACCTCAGAACACATAGCCCTCTCGCCGCTGAGCGAGGGTATGGATGCGGGCGAGCAGAGCTTTGACAGCTTTGGAGATGCCGACATATAATGGATAGGCATTGTAGTAAGTAACAATCACGGAATCGTAGATCCGGTAGAATACATATGGGTGAAGGAACTGCGCGGGGAGACAGTGCTATGGTTACGCTGTTATGGATATTGCTCGGTATACTGTGCCTGCAGCTCGTGTTCGTTCTCTGGAATTTGCCGCAAATGCCCAGGCTGTCTCGTCTAGGCAGCCGGGAAGGCAGCGAGGGGCAGGCTGAGGAGCTGTCAGTGCAGCTATCTGTGTTGATTCCGGCACGCAATGAGGAAGTGAACATCGGAGCGTGTCTTGATGCTGTTCTGGCCAATGACTATCCGTTCCTTGAGGTGCTGGTGTTGAATGATCGTTCTACAGACAGCACGGCCGAGGAGATCGGCAAGAGAAGCACGCGCGATAACAGAGTGCGCATGATTGAAGGTGCGGAGCTGCCTCCGGGCTGGCTGGGGAAATCCTATGCCTGCCATCAACTGGCACAGCAGGCGACAGGAGAGTGGTGGCTGTATCTGGATGCGGATGCGCGGCTCGCCCCTCATGCGCTTGCGCGAGCAGCCCGTGCTGCTGCCAGACGGCAGCGTGGGCTGCTGACCGGCTTTGCGCGGCAGGTGACCGCAACGTGGCTGGAGAAGCTGGTGGTGCCGATGATGCTGTTCGTTATTGCTTGCCATCTGCCGATCCGTCTGGTGCGGCGTTCGCGAGATCCGCGGTTTGCGGCGGCTCATGGAGGCTTCATGCTCATACAGCGTGATACCTACTTCAAGCTGGGAGGACATGAGGCATTCAAGGACAGTATGGTTGACGATATGTCATTGGCTCGCGCGGTCAAGCAGATCGGAGAACCGCTGGAGCTGATGCAGATCGGAAGCGAAGTATCGATGCGTATGTACCGCAATGCTTCCGAGGTGTGGAATGGCTATAAGAAGAATATGTATGACGGGGTGGGGCGCAGTGCCACCCTGCTGGGACTCGTATTGTGCATGTATATGATGTTGTACGTATTTCCTTGGATGATGCTGCCGTGGGCAGCCTTGCACCCGGAGCTGCTTGCTCCGGCTGTGGGGCTATGTCTATTAGGCATCGTACTGAAGGCACGGGTGAATCATTGGTGCGGGCAGCCGGTCTGGCTGTCAGTGCTAATGCCCCTGTGTGCGGCGGCGATGGTTGTCATCGGCTTCGAATCGTGGCGTGCGGCCGTGCGCGGGAGTGGCTACAGTTGGAAGGGACGAACCTATCATTAAGACAGCCGATATTGTGATTCGTAAGCTGTGGGTTCGCACAGCTTGGGAACAAGGTTCTGGAAAGGCGCAGACTCTCCGCTATCGGGAGAGCCTGCGTCTTTTCTGTGGTGGGGCGCGGCTGAACGGGGAGTGCCGGACAGGATACGACAAGCCTGTCCCATGGTGCGAGTAAGACGGAGTCATAATATTATATTTATGCTCATAAAATGTTGAACTTTTGTATAAACAGCAACGTCTATTAAGTATAACACCGGAGGCAGGGAGCTACCGAGAATTTAATACAGGAAAGGGCAGACAGACATGAGCAGCATGACATCATTCAGGCTGGCCGCACAAGCCGCAGCGGCAACGTACATTATGAAACGAGGGATGATTGAACCTGACGCAAGGGGAGGGCATCGATATGTCTAACCCATTGCAAGCGCGCCGGTATATGGCAGGTCTGGATGGCATACGGGCGCTAGCTGTGCTGGCGGTAATCGCCTACCATCTCAACTTGGGGTGGGCTCCAGGCGGACTGCTGGGAGTTGGAGTGTTTTTTGTATTATCTGGCTATTTGATTACAGATCAGCTCATATCGGGCTGGCAGCAGAACCGGCGAATCGATCTGAAGGATTTCTGGATCAGGCGATTCCGCAGGCTTCTCCCTGCAATGCTCGTGATGCTGATTGGTGTTGGCGGCTGGCTGTTGCTGTTCGACCCTGAACGGCTCATAACGATTAGAGGAGATATGTTATCCTCGCTGCTCTATGTCAATAACTGGTGGCTTATCTTTCACGAAGTATCGTATTTCGAAAGCTTCGGGCCTCCGTCTCCGCTCGGCCATCTCTGGTCGCTGGCGGTGGAGGAGCAATTCTATCTGGTTGCCCCGCTGCTCCTGCTTGTAGCGCTGCGCCGTTCGCCCCGCCGCGGAATATTGCTGCTGCAGGTGCTGTTGCTGGCGCTGGTATCGATAGCAGCGATGGCGGTGCTGTATGTTCCCGGCGTCGATCCTAGCCGTGTCTACTATGGAACAGATACCCGTATCTTTGGCCTGCTCATCGGCTCGGCCCTTGCATTAATCTGGCCTAGCAGCCGGATGAGCGAGTCATTGCCCACGATCCCCTATCAACTGCTGGAGACGGTCGGTGCCGTGGGTATGGCCATTATTGTAATCATGGTATGGCAAACGAGCGAGTATGGCGATTTTCTGTTCCGCGGCGGCATGGTGCTGCTCTCCGTCGCTTCGGCGATGCTGATCGCAGCAGCCGCACATCCGGCGACTATATTGGGGCGGGTGCTAGGTGCGGGGCCGCTCAAGTGGCTGGGCGTCCGGTCTTACGGCATTTATCTCTGGCATTATCCGATCATTGTACTGACCTCCCCGGCGTACTCGTCAGAGGGAACAGATTACTCTCTTGCTGCTCTGCAGATAGGGGCAACGCTGGTGCTTGCCGCATTATCGTATCGCTATATTGAGGAGCCGATTCGGCGCGGAGGTCTATTCCGCAAGCCGGCTGCGCAAGCGCCTCAAGGCTCGACAGCATTCCGACCGGTGCTGCGCTCAGCGACCTTGCTCGGCACCTTAACGCTGTTGGTGGTACTGACGGTATCCTGCATCGGCTCTGAGCCGTCTTCCTATTATGCTGCGGTCGCTCCAGTGTTCTCAGGCACGGGAGCCGCCTTGGCAGGACATCCCGGTGATACCAGCACCAGCAAGCCAGACAAAGACGGAGGGAACGCAGGGAAGGATGCCCAGCATACCAATGCAGGGACACAGATGCCCGCAGGTACTGGCATCGCATCTGTCATGGCGGCTGGTATCGTGCAGCGGGTAGGTAACCAGACGGAGGGAACGCAGTGGCGTCCGGCTTTCAATGCCGGGCTTCAGCAGGGAAGCCGGCCCCAGGCACCTGGTGCCAAGCCTTCTCTGCCTGATCCGCCAACTGATCTTGCAGGTGACCAGGTCACTGCAGTAGGCGACTCTATCATGCTTAATATCAGCTCGGTGCTGGAGAAGCAACTGCCAGGTGTGACGGTTGATGGCAAGATCGGTCGTCAGATGAAGGATGCAGGGGAGCTGCTGGAGCAACTGAAGTCCCAGCGCAAGCTGAAGGAGAAGGTTGTGATTCAGCTTGGCACCAACGGCCCCTTTTCGGAGAAGAAGCTGTCTGATTTGATCGACTCCTTGCCGGACGCGAAGCAAATTGTGCTGGTGACGGTGCGTGTCCCTCGCAAATGGCAAGATGAGGTGAACGAAACGATCAGTCAGGTTGCCGCGGGCTACAGCAAGGTGACGATCGCTGATTGGTATACGGCCAGTCAGGATCATGAGGAATATTTCGAGAAGGATGGCGTGCATCTGAAGCCTACAGGCGCGAAGGCCTATGCGGAGCTATTGCTCGGGGCGCTGGAAGGCACAGCGGATGCTCGAGAATAAGATATAAATGACCAAGGGAGCGTGCTCATCGGAGTGCGCTCCCTTGGTTGTCGTGCGATAAACGGACATCTGGGCGCATTCCGTTCAGCCGAGTCCGCTTGCGGGCTTCCCTTGCTGTTGCTTGATCAGATCCGCGGTCAGTTGCGCGGACAGCGTGACCATCGGCACACCGCCCCCGGGATGGGTGGAGCCGCCGACAAAATACAGATTGTGCAGCAGCTCGCTTTGGCTAGGAATTTTGAAGCCGCCATTGAGCTTGCGATCAGTGACCACCCCATAGATGGAGCCGCCATTGGCGCCATATAGTTCACGAAGATCGTCAGGTGTGAAGCGGTATTCAAATTCGATATGGCTGCGCAGCCCGGAGAGTCCCATCCTCTCCAGCTTCGTCAGGACAACCTCGCGATAGCGCTCCGTCCTGTCCTCCCAGCTCTGTCCCTCCGCCAGCGGCGGTACATGGGTCAGGACGAACAGGTTCTGTCTGCCTTCAGGGGCCTGAGTCCGGTCGTTGATGCTGGAGACGCCTATATATACGGTCGGGTCATCAGCCGGCATCTTGAGATCGAAGATCTGATGGAATTCGCGCTCCGGGTCCTGGGAGAATAGAAAGTTGTGATGCTGCAATTGTGGATAGGTTCGATCTACACCTAACAGGAGCACCAGCCCGGACACAGCGGGAGCGTATTTGCCAAGCTTCTTAGCGGTTTGGGCGGACTGGGAATGATGTTTCAGTAATGAATGATGTGTCGGAATGGCCTCCAGATTGGAGATGACGAGATCGGCGCCCATGACGGTGCCATCCTCCAGCGTCACGCCTGTTGCCCACTTGCCACGGCTGTTGATAGCCGCCACGGGGGCAGAGGTTCGCACCTCAACGCCAAGCTCCTCCAGCAGCCGCAGCATGCCTCGGGCAATATTGTACATGCCGCCCTCGACATAGTAGATGCCCAGTCCGAGCTGTACATGAACCAACTGCGAGAGCACGGCCGGCGCGGCGTAGGGAGAGGAGCCAATATACATGATGAAAAAGTCGAACAGTTGCTTGAGCTTGCTGTCCTTAAGGAAGCGCTTCGTTCCCTGATGCATCGTGCGCATCGGGTCCATGGCGAGCAGCTCCTTCAGACTGTGCAGGCTTCGCAGATCCTGCAGCCCTGTCAGGCTCTTGCTATAGAAGCTCTTGGTGCACAGCTCATACATCTGCTGGCAATAATTCAGGTAATCCATGAAGCGGCTCGCATCCTCTGGCGAGACGGCGGAGAGCTGCTCCAGCATGCGAGGCAGATCCGCGGTCACATCGATGGTTGTACCGTCCTCATAGAAGGTTCGCCACTGTGGTTCGACCCGCCGCAGCGTCATATAATCAGAGAGCCGTCTGCCCGCGCTGGCGAATAACTGCTCTAATACCCAGGGCATGGTCAAGATAGAAGGACCTGTATCAAACGTATAGCCCATGCCAGAGCGAATATTCAGCTTGCCGCCTGCTCGCTCATTTTTCTCAAGTACGGTGACGCGGTTCCCGTCTGCGGCCAGACGAATCGCGGCGGCTAAGCCACCGAGTCCTCCGCCGATGACAATAGCTTGCTTGTTCATAGTTATACTCCTCTCATAATAGAAAATAGAAGACCGCCGCGGCTGCGCCAGTGGATGTAACCAGCCTCAGGCTTCTTCCGTGCAATTCTATACATCTCCGTGTTACTCTATCTATTACCGGAGAAGAGACAATCTAAACTTGGTCAAAAGAATAGTAGGACTGTTTGAACATGGTCAAGTCGGTGTACAATGCTAACAAAGGGAACTGTCAGGCAATATGGAGAGGAGGGAGCGAAATGCTCATAACAACTTGTTGGATTGTGGCGGGCTGGATATGCGGATGGCTGCTGCTATTATCGCTGCGGAGGCTGAAGCCGTCGGAGCGCGTGCCGATCCGTCTGGAGGAGCGAATATATGCGAATGGAGGCTTGAACGGTGGACATTTGCCGGCGATGTCGGTTATTATCCCGGCGCGGGACGAGGAAGCGAACATCGGGACATTGCTTGCATCGCTCGCGAAGCAATCCGTGCGCCCGTTAGAGGTGATCGTAGTCGATGACGGATCAACGGATGCGACGGCAGCCATCGCAGCCGCCCAGGGGGTGAAGGTGGTGTCCTCCGGGCTGCTTCCTCCAGGCTGGACGGGCAAAAGCTGGGCCTGCTGGCAGGGGGCCCAGATCGCAGCGGGTGAGGTGCTTATCTTTCTCGATGCCGACATCGTTATGGAGGCCGATGGACTGGAACGACTTGCTCTAGCCTTCCAGGAGCGTGGCGGATTGCTGTCCATGCAGCCGTATCACTGGATGAGGCGCCCCTATGAACGATTATCGGCTTTCTTCAACCTGATCGTGCTGTTCGCGGTGGGCAGCAGCCAGCAGCCGACCGGAGCATTTGGCCCATGCGTCATGTGCAGTCGTGAGATGTATATGGAGACGGGGGGACACCGGGCAGTGAGAGGCGAGCTGCTGGAGAATCATCAGCTCGGCTCCGTCTTCCAGCAGGATAAGCTGCCGCTAACGAACCTGCTCGGGCGAGGGATAGCAGCCTTCCGCATGTACCCCGGCGGACTCGGAGCGCTCATCAGCGGTTGGAGCAAGAGCTTCGCTGCAGGCGCCAAGGCGACCCCGCCGCTCCGCCTGCTGGCAATCAGCATCTGGGTGGCGGGAGCGGTGTCCGCTGTGACCCAGTGGTTCACGCTGGCAGAGACGCCTCCTGGCGCCGTATGGCTGGCTGCCGGATTCTACGTTGCCTATGCGGTGCAACTGATCATGCTGCTGCGTTATGCAGGCAACTTCGGGATGGCAGGTCTGTACTTCCCGGCTGCGCTGCTCGTCTTCCTCTACGTCTTTGTGGTGTCCGCTTATCAGACCTTTGCCCGTGGCACTGTGAGCTGGAAGGGGCGCAGCCTGGATACTGGCAAGGATGTCGGCGGGGGGAAGAGGCGATGACGGGCTCCCCTGCATGGACGATAGCCATGAATGCGGTGGCCTGGCTGGCTGTGCATCTGGGAACCGCATATGGCTGCTCCCGTATGCCGCACCGCTGGTTCGACCGGGCGACTTCGGCTTCGACGGGCAGACGGACTGGTACGTCAAGCTCTGCCGCACAACGCTCTGCCTGGCCGCAGCCGCGCTCAGGCCAGCAGTGTCAGAAGTGGCCGGCGCTGCGGCCAACCGCCGCGGACGCAGCTATGGAGCGGCGAGAGCCATACGGGGATGCGCAGGCAACCGCTGCACCTGTCGCGCTAGGCGTGCAGACAGAATGGGGCCTATGCCCGGCGCGTCGATCACGGCTAGCGAGAGGGGCTCGTGAAGAACAATTCTATGAGCGGGCACTGCGCATTCGAAGTTGGAAGGATCGCGTGCCTGAGCTGGGCGATCTGTTTCCTGGCGGTCTCTCGAAGCAGCGCCTCTACGGCTACAGCCGCGAGGCGCTGCTTCGCTTTGCGGCAGAGACGCGGCGCGGCGAGCTGACACATTGGCTAGCTATGCTGCCATCGCCATTATTTTTCCTGTGGAACAGCGCTACAAGCGGCTGGCTCATGGTGGGCTATGCACTCGCAGCGAACCTGCCGTTCATTGCTATACAGCGCTACAACCGCCGCCGCTTGCTGCGTGTGGTGGAACGGAGACGCACATGAGAGGGGCGGAAGATGGAGAGCAGGGCAATGGAGCAGGGCAATGGGGAACTCTTGTGTACGGGCAAGCTGACTTGCCCGTACCACAAGAGCGTGAAGCCCCTGCCCTGATCGCTCTACCGTATGGATAAGTTGCAGTTGACGGTTATCTGTCCTATCGCATATGATGATGAAATATTAGAGGCTCGCGCTGTTTGCCAGGGGAGAGGCACATCGTATTGTCTTAAAACCAACTATTTATATGTGAAAAGTAATAATATGAAGCATTTTCTTATAAGAGAGGATGAGCCAGCATGAATATTGAGAACATTGAGGCCTTTGTCCATGTCATTCATTTCAATAGCTTCAACAAAGCAGCAGAGGCATTGTTCCTGTCTCAGCCTTCTGTTAGTGCGCGCATCCAGTCATTGGAGCGGGAACTGGATGTGAAGCTGTTCGACCGGCTCGGCAAGCAGTTCACGCTGACGGAGAAGGGCAAGCAGTTCCTGCCGTATGCCCAGCAGATCCTGCAGTCCTACAAGAAGGGTAAGCAGCAGTTAAAGTATCAGCAGACATGGCATGAGCTACGTATCGGGTGCTCAGTATCGGCTGCCAGCTACCTGCTCCCTGCGCTGCTGTCGAAGCTGCGCCACACCCACCCGCACCTGAGGATCAAGCTTGTGACCGCCTCCAGCGAGACCATCACGAAGCTGCTGCAGGAGAAGGAGGTGGATGTGGGCTTCGTGCGCAATATCAGCCATCCCTTGCTCGATTCCTTGTTGTTCTACGAAGACAAGATCAGCCTCTATGTATACAAAGACCATCCATTTGCCCGTCGCAGCGAGGTGGCGATGGAGGAGATCGGAGGCGAGTCGCTGATCTTTTTCGAGTGCGGTTCGCTCGATTGGATGAGATTGCACCGTATCTTCGAGACACTGGATCATCGTCCGCATATCCAGTACGAGCTGGATAATCTGGAGACGGCCAAAAAGCTGATCATATCAGGGATGGGCATCGGCTTCCTGCCAGAGCTGTGTGCAGCCAGGGAAGCGGAGGAGGGTCACATCATTCCGGTAGCGGTGCAGTCACTCGGTCTGCAGAGCCTGCGAACGCATCTGCTGACACTCAAGGGCGAGCAGAGCGAGCTGTCACGCACGCTGCTGCACCTGAGCAAGCATCTGCCGCAGTCTTATAGAACTCTTTGATGCATGAATAGAAAAACTCGATTGAAACACGATTGACCATGAACGATGCAGGTGATAGAATTTTCTCAAGTTATTCCGATTAAACAGATTGGTTTAATTAATTCTAACGGATGGCAATTCCTGCATTCATGCCTAGAGGGGGAAATGAAGATGAAAACATGGTCTACACTTACAACAGCGCTAGTCGCATTGATGCTGGTGCTATCCGGCTGCGGAGCTTCCGCCAGCGAGACATCATCGCCGCAAGCATCCGGTACAGGGAGCAACGCTGGGAGCCAAAGCGTGAAGAAGATTGTCGTAGGCACGGGAACGCAATTTCCCAATGTGTGCTTTATTGATGAGAACGGCAAGCTGACCGGCTTCGACGTCGAGTTGGTGAAGGAGCTGGACAAACGCCTGCCGGAATATGAATTCGAGTTCAAGACGATGGATTTCGCCAACCTGCTGCTTAGTCTGGAGACGAATAAGATCGACTTCGTCGCTCATCAGATGGAAAAAAATCCGGATCGTGAGGAAAAGTATCTGTTCAACAAGGAGCCATACAGCATCTTTCTGAGCAAGGTTGCGGTGGACAAAACGAATGACTCTGTTCAATCCATAGATGATCTGAAGGGCAAAAAGGTCTATACTGGCGCGACCAGCAATCAGGCGTTCTTCCTCCAGCAATACAACAAGGAGCATAATGATGCGTTGGAGATTGTCTACTCGAGCGGGGCAGCCAATGATCTGGTTAATCTCATTCAGAGCAAGCGGGTAGATGCGACACTGATGACCGATTTCGCGCTTCGCTTCTACGTTGGGGCGGACGGGGAGCCTGCGCTCAAGACGGTAGGCGAGCCGCTGATTCAATCGGATGTGCTGTTCGTCCTGCGCAAGGATAGCCAGGAGCTGGCCGATGCGCTGGATAAGGCGATTAAGGAAACGAAAGCGGACGGAACCTTGGCCAAGCTAAGCATTGAATGGCTGGGTGAGGATTTTACGAAGGGTCTGGACGAAGTGCAAAAATAAATGACAGAACCGCATTCGTGTGACGGGTTGAATGGTCCTCGACCTGCCAGTCTGATTATGCGGCGTGAAATAGGAGGCGGCTAGGGCATGGGCAGAGGGTTTGACCTGAATTATGTATATCAATTTATTCCGAAGCTGCTTGCTTATCTTGAAATTACACTGCTGATCGTCGCTGCCTCGATGGTGCTGGGTATTATGGTCGGATTGATCGTCGCATTGCCGAGACTCTACAACATTCCTGTACTGCGGCGTTTGTCCGCCATCTATGTCTCATTCTTTCGCGGAACGCCGATATTGATTCAGTTATTCCTCATCTATTACGGTTTGCCTGAGCTGCTCAAGGGCATTCATCTGGATCTATCGAAGATGCCGGTGCTGGTCTATGTCATTGTCACCTATGGCTTGCATAGCGGGGCCTTTATCTCAGAAGCTATCCGTGGCGCGGTCGGCGCGGTCGATCGCGGGCAGGTCGAGGCGGCTTATGCGATCGGGATGTCCGGCTTTGAGGCCTTTACCCGCATCGTGCTGCCGCAAGCCGCAGCCGTATCGCTGCCGGTGTTTGCCAATCTGGTCATCGCCAACCTGAAGGACACGTCGCTCGCCTTTACATTGGGCGTTATGGAGATGACGGGCAAGTCGCAGACGCTTGGCATGGCGACACAGCATTTTGTTGAAGTGTATATCGCGCTGTCTCTGATCTACTTTGCTATCAGCATGCTGTTGGAGAGGTTGTTTCTCCTGGCGGAGCGTCGGCTGCTGCGCTACGAGCCGGGGCTGAGCACGACGGCGACCAAGCGAACCCTGCTGCAAAGCCTGTTCGTGCCGCAATGGAAGAAGGGAGGGGAGCAGCTATGAGCATCGATCCGGGATTTATATGGACAGCGTTCGTCAAGCTGCTCGCTGCGCTGCCGATGACGCTGCTCATTACAGCCAGCTCCGTGCTTGTCGGCTTGCTGATCGGAACGGCTGTTGCGCTGCTTCGCATCTATAAGGTGCCCGTGCTGCAGCATCTCGCAGCCTTTTATGTCACCTTCATTCGCGGGACGCCGATGCTGATGCACCTGTTCCTGGTTTATTTCGGCCTGCCGGTGTTGATCGATGCGGTATCTGGAGCGCTCGGGCTAGCGTTCACCTCCGGCCAGATTCCGGTGCTATATTTTGTACTGATTGCCTTCTCGCTCACCTCGGGCGCCTATCAAGCAGAGATTGTGCGCTCTGGCATTCTGGCGATCGACCGCGGGCAGGTGGAGGCGGCCTACGCGATCGGGATGACGACCCGCCAGACGCTGGCGCGTATCCTCCTGCCGCAAGCCTTGGCCGTTAGCCTGCCGCATTTATCCAATTCGCTGATCGGGATGCTGCATGGCTCCACACTGGCCTTCACGGTTACTGCCGTCGAAATTTTCTCGCAGGCCAATATTGTGGCAGCTACCAACTGGAAGTTTTTTGAAGCGTTCATAGCAGCCGCCTTGATCTATTGGGGAATTACCGTACTTATCGAAAAAAGTGTCAGCTTGGTGGAGAAAAAAATTAGCATTTACAACCGGGGGGGAGTCGCATGATCAAGCTTAGCGGCATTCAAAAAGCTTTTGGCAAGCAGCAGGTGCTCAAAAGAATTGATCTGACGGTCGAGCAGGGAGATGTTGTTGCTATTCTCGGGCCAAGCGGCTCAGGCAAGACAACACTGCTGCGCTGCATCAATTTTCTGGAGCGCCCGGATGCGGGAGAGCTGGCGATTCAGACCCTCAAGGTCGAATGCAGCAAGGCGAGCAAGCAGGATATCTATGAGCTGCGTCGCAAGACGGCGATGGTCTTCCAGAACTACAATCTGTTTAAGCATAAGACAGCACTTGAGAATGTCATGGAAGGTCTCGTCATCGTACAGAAGCTGCCGAAGCGGCAAGCGCATGAACTGGCGGTGCAGGCGCTTACGAAGGTAGGACTGGGAGCCAAATTACACGAGTATCCAAGTCGGCTGTCCGGCGGGCAGCAACAGCGTGTCGGTATCGCTCGCGCGCTGGCCCTTAACCCGGAGGTCATCCTGTTCGATGAGCCGACGTCAGCCCTTGACCCCGAGCTGGTAGGCGAGGTGCTGGCGGTCATTCGCAATCTTGCTCGCGAAGGCATCACGATGATCATTGTGACGCATGAGATGGCCTTTGCGCGCGATGTCGCCACGCATGTGGTCTTTATGGATGGCGGTGTGGTGGTAGAAGAAGGAGCGCCGCATGAGCTGTTCGGGCAGCCCAAGGAGGAGCGGACGCAGCAATTTCTCAAGCGGAGCATACAAGAGTGGAGTTATTCCATATAGGCAGATAGAGAGGAGAAGGGACGATGGCGCTTAAACTCAGTATTTTGGATCAGAGTCCAATCTATGTAGGGGAGACGGCAGAGGACGCGCTGCGCCACACGGTACAGCTTGCCCAACTGGCGGAGGAGCTTGGCTATCACCGCTTCTGGGTATCGGAGCATCATGATTCTGATTATGTGGCAGGCTCGTCGCCAGAGGTGCTGATTGCTTACCTGTTAGCCCATACGAAGCATATCCGTATCGGCTCCGGGGGCGTTATGCTCCAGCATTACAGTCCATACAAGGTGGCGGAAAACTTCAATCTGCTCTCAGCACTCGCTCCGGGACGTGTCGATCTGGGCATCGGGAGAGCGCCTGGAGGCCTGCCCCGCTCGACAAGAGCGCTCCAGCATGGCATATCGGAGCCGCAGGAGCTGCCCGCGAAGCTGCGGGAGCTGCAACAGTATGTGGACAATAAGCTGGCGGCGGAGCATCCGCTGTATGGACTGCGGGCGACACCGCTGCCTGCGCAGCCGCCCAAGGTGTATGTGCTGGGGACGAGTACAGGCAGCGCGGAGATTGCTGCTGAGTCAGGCTACCCCTATGTGTTCTCCCAGTTCATCAACAATGATCCTGAGGCCGCCCGTCAGGCCTTTGAGGTGTATCGTGATAGATTCATCCCGGCTCGGGGCAACGAGCCAACTTCAATATTGGCGGTCTCGGCTATTATAGCCGACACAGATGAGGAAGCTGCCGAGCTGTCCACCCAGCATAAGCTGGTCAAGATTCATCTGCAGAGCGGCAAGACGCTGACAGTGGCGAATATCGAGCATGCGCAGGAGTACGGCAAGCAGAGCAATGAGCCGTTCACGATTGAGGAGCAGGTGCCAGAGATTATCAAGGGCTCGAAGGAGACGGTGCGGCGCCGGCTGCTGGAGCTGCAGCAGACATACGGTGTTGAGGAGATCATCATCACGACCGCGCTCAAAAGCTTCGCAAGCCGCGTCCACTCCTACAAGCTGTTGAAGGAAGCGTTCAGGGAGGCAGCCGGCAGCGCGAATTAGCGCTCGTATGTGGGAATGATGCCAGACGAGACCGCAATGGATAGGAGGAGTAGTGGATGGGAAAAGGAAAGCGGGTAGAGGGTGACCGAGCATGGGAGGATAGATTGATCGCCATCAGGCGGCAGTTGCATCAGTATCCAGAGCTGTCGAATGAAGAATATGCAACAACGCAAGCCATCCGCCGTTGGCTGGAGGAAGCTGGTATCCGTATCTTGCCCTATGCGCTTCGCACAGGCTTGATAGCGGAGGTGGGTGGACGAGGGTCAGGCCCTGTAGTTGCGCTGCGCGCTGACATCGACGCCTTGCCGATCCAGGAGGAGAGCGGGCTGCCTTACGCCTCTGCCCATCCTGGCAAGATGCATGCTTGCGGTCATGACTATCATACCGCCGCATTGCTGGGAGCGGCCTTCGCGCTCAAGGAGCGGGAGGCGGAGCTGGCTGGGGCGGTGCGCCTGATCTTTCAGCCGGCGGAAGAGAAGGCGACCGGAGCGCAGCAGGTTATAGCCAGCGGTGCGCTGGTGGGGGTGAGCGCCATCTTCGGCTTGCATAACAAGCCAGATCTGCCTGTCGGAACAGTGGGCATCAAGTCCGGGCCGCTTATGGCCGCAGCCGACGGCTTCGCCATCGAAGTAGACGGCATCGGCTCACATGCGGCGGTACCGGATGCAGCGCTTGACCCGATCGTGACCGCAGCCCATATCGTGACGGCGTTGCAATCGGTTATCAGTCGGAATGTCAGCCCGCTGGATAGCGCCGTCATCAGCGTGACGCGAATTCATAGCGGCACCTCGTGGAATGTCATTCCCGACAAGGCGGTAATGGATGGAACCTTGCGCACCTTCGATGAGCGAGTGCGCACACGGGTCCGCAGACGGCTGGAGGAGGTTGTCGGCGGGGTAGCAGCAGCGTATGGCACAACTGCTAGCGTAAGATGGATTCAAGGCCCGCCGGCGGTGCATAACGATACGGAGCTTGCAGAGCTGGGTCGGGAAGCGGCCAAGCGCAGCGGGCTGGAGGTGGTCGAGCCGCCGCCTTCCGCGGCAGGCGAAGACTTTGCCTACTATCAGCGCGAAGTGCCGGGCTTGTTCGTCTTCCTCGGCACAGCGGGAACCCAGGAGTGGCATCATCCGGCCTTCACGCTTGATGAGCGGGCACTTGCGCCCAGCGCAGCCTATCTGGCGCAGCTAGCGGGTGATGCGCTGGATCAGCTTGCTGCCGGGCAGACCTCGATAGCTGCCCGCAGTTGAGGAGCAGGGCGACGAGCTGCGGGCGGTTCGATGAGAAGAGCAGGGACGAGGCGTGCTGGTATGGGATGAGTGCGAATATCGTCTTGCATGCAAGGGCACATCAGAATGGGGAGGGATCAACATTGGGGCAGGGGAATATTCGAGTACGAGAGGTGCAGCCTGAGGAGATCGCGCAGGTGCTGGAGGTTGTGCTGCGCGCATACGAACAATATGAGCAGGAGCTGCCGGGGCAGCTCTGGGAGCAGTATCGGGCTTCAATCCAAGCTTCCATTATAGAGAACCAGCCGCATCCGCCACATGCGCATCTGGTCGCGGAGCAGGACGGGCGGATTATTGGCAGTGTCCAGTTGTTCCTCTCCTCGGAGGAGGCCTATGGCCGAGCCGAGCTGGGGATTGAGAGCCCGATTATTCGGCTGCTCTCCGTGTCGCCTGAAGCACGAGGCAGAGGAGTGGCGACCTTGCTCATTCAGGAGAGTGTCCAGCGGGCCATCGGCCTGAGAGCCTCCTCCCTGTATCTGCATACATCCGATATGATGCAATCGGCGGTGAAGCTATATGAACGTCTCGGCTTTGAACGAGCCTATGACAAGGAATTCCACAATGGTCATGTGCTGGTCAAAAGCTACCGGCTGCGACTTAGCCATCATTTCCAGCAAAAACAGGCGCAATAATACGTTCAATCTTATTAGAGGAGGGAATATCCATGGCACAGCGTAAACAGTTGAAGCTCGGCGTGATTATTCAAGGGGTCGGGGGCAATATGTCGGCATGGAGGCATCCTGAGGCTGTCGCTGATGCCAGTGTGAACATCGATTACGTGAAGCATCAAGCGCAGACGGCCGAGGAGGGCAAGTTCGATCTGGTGTTTATCGCGGATGGCTTATACATTAACGAGAAGTCGCTTCCACACTTTCTGAATCGCTTTGAGCCGATTACCGTTCTGTCTGCTGTTGCTGCCGTGACGTCTCGCATCGGGCTGGTCGGTACGCTGTCTACCTCCTATAGCGAGCCATTTACAGTAGCCCGACAATTTGCCTCGCTCGATCATATCAGCAGAGGTCGCGCCGGCTGGAATGTCGTTACCTCTCCGCTCGAGGGCTCAGCCAAAAACTACGGTCGCAAGCCGCATCCCGCTCATTCAGAGCGCTACAGGATTGCCAAGGAGTATCTGGATGTCGTTCGAGGACTGTGGGACTCCTGGGAGGATGATGCATTTGTGCGCGACAAGCAGACCGGACAATTCTTCGATCCGGGCAGATTGCATCGGCTAGACCATGAGGGCGAATATTTCTCTGTACAGGGACCGCTCAATATTGCACGCTCCAGACAGGGGCATCCTGTGGTCTTCCAGGCGGGTTCCTCGGATGCCGGTCGCACGCTGGCGGCTCAGTCGGCGGATGCGGTATTTACCGGGCAGGAGACACTGGAGCAGGCTCAGGCATTCTACCAGGATGTCAAGAGCCGGGCTGCAGCTTATGGCCGCTCTCCGGAGGAGATCGTCATCATGCCAGGCGTCAGCGTCATCATCGGAGAGACGGAGGAGGAGGCGGAGCGCAAATATGAAGAGGTGGCCAGTCTGGTGACGATCGAGAATGCGCTGGACTATCTGGGGCGATTTTTCGAGCATCATGACTTCTCGCAATATCCGCTTGATGAGCCGTTCCCGGAGCTCGGCGATCTCGGCAGCAACAGCTTCCGTAGCACGACAGACAAGATCAAGCAGGAGGCCAGAGAAGAAGGCCTTACACTCCGTCAGGTTGCCTTGCGCTCGGTCACGCCACGAAGCGGGTTCATCGGCACGCCGGAGAAGATCGCGGATCAGCTCCAGCAATGGTACGAGGAGCAGGGGGCAGATGGCTTCATTATTCATCCCGGCACACCCAATGGACTGCAGGACTTTGTGCGTCTGGTGGTACCGATATTGCAGGCGCGTGGCATCTACCGCAGCGAGTATGAGGCGGAGACATTAAGGGGGAATCTGGGGCTGTCCATCCCGGAAAATCGTTATACTACAATCAGGAGGCAGGAACATGTCATCAGCTAAAAAAGTCGTCGTGTGGAGCAAAACAGGCTGTCATTATTGCGCAGAGGTAAAGACCCTGCTAGATAGCAAGCAAATTGCGTATGAAAACATAAGTGTGGATGGCAACGATGGTTTAAGAGATGTGCTGCAGGTGAAGTACGGGGTGCGCCACGTACCCGTCGTCGAGGTCGAGCTTGACGGAGAACGTCGTTATGTCGGCTGGACGGATCTGGAGCTGAGCCATCTGGAGGAGCTGCTGCAGGTGTAATTCGTGCAGATCGCGGGATAGAGGGGAGCCGTATGGATGATGCGGCTCTTTTTTCTATGCTCGAAAGCTGTCACCCGATTAAATTTGCTGCTATAACCCGTAAAAAAGGGATTTTTTATCAGGTTGATAAAATTATTGATTGGAATAACCTTACATAGGTGTTAACCAATTTTTCGTTGTGTGTTAAAATAACTTTCATATTGATGCATGTATAGAGACATAGGTCTATGGAGGGGGATGTCATGTTCGGATGGTTAGGATGGCGGAACGGACTGCCGTTATGGTGGTCCTATCGACTTAATCAGGCTACGAAGAACGATGTCGAGGAGATTTTTGAAGGCATTGCCGAGACACGCAAGGCGCTGCTGCAGTCATGGGCGGAGGATTACTGGGGGCATCTGGAACGGCTGTCTGCACAGATTACTTCGCTACAATATGGATCAACGGAGTTTGATGAGAGCTTTACTGACAATTTGGAGCCGTTATTCCGCGAAACGTATAACCGGGCAGGCGATCTGACCGAGCTGTTCCTGCTGGATACTGACTGCCGTGTTGTATACACTACAGCGGACACGCAGGCTCGCAGCGATGAGCTGTTGGAGCGGGGGCTGGCCTACACTACCGAGACGCCTGGCGGCCGTCCTTGTCTGTTCGGCCCTTATCCCGATCCGCTCACCCTGGCGCTTGGTCGTCGTTCCTCATCGTTCCATGACAAGATGACGCTGATGTTTCTGCTGCCGCTCGTCAAGGATGGTACACGTATAGGAACCTTGTGCGGCAGAGTGCCTAATGATGTCATCGGAGATTTGATTCAGCGCGAATCCGGCCATATCTACCCTGACTCGGGTGATAATTATATTTTTATGGCCAAGCCGGTGCTTCGCACGGAGATCAAGCCGGGGACGGCGCTGTCACGCAGTCGTTTCGAGGATCGAACCTTCACCCATGGCGAAAATCTCAAGGACGGCATAGCGACCGATTGGGGTATCGTATCGGTGCAGGAGCATACCGAGCTGGAGCTGATGTTCACCGATCCCTCTACGGGCGAGCTGCATCCCGGCGTCATGAATACGATTCAGAACGGCAGTAATCTGTTTGTGGAATTTCCGGGTTATTCGGATTATCGGCACATTGCGGTCATCGGGAAGGGCGTCTCCTTCCATATGCCACACTGCCCGGACCTGTGGGGCATGATGTGCGAGGGGGATTTGGAGGAGGTCTATCGGCTGCGTGGGATCGCCTACAGGCAGAACAGAGCGCAGTTGTGGCTGACGGGGGTTCTTGCTGTGGTGATGGGGCTGAGCGGCTATCTGCTGCTCCCATACCTGTCTCCGCTGATAGGCGCGCTCGTACTGGCAGTTGCTGCGCTGGCTCATGGAGCGGTGGCGGGAAACGTGCTGCACCGAACGGGCAGCAAGCGAGTCGTCTCCCAGTTGCGCGGGATTAACCGCTTCATCCGTATCAATGCCGAGGGCGGCGGTGATCTGACGCAGCGACTCAATACGCAGATGCTCGATCAGGATGAGATTCGTGAGCTTGCCAAATGGATTAATAATATGATTGATTCCCTGGAGAGCATCATGCTCCAGGTCAAGGCAACAGCGGGTGATGTGCTGACAAGTCAGCAAAAAATGAATCGTTCGACCACAACCACCGAGGGAACCGCTCAGGCGGTGAATCTGAAAATTCATGAGATGATCGGCAGCCTCCGCCATCAGCTCAAGGACATTGAGGTCGCCAAGGATGTGGCGAATCAGATGAGAAGCACGCTGCTGGAGCTGGAGGAGCAGGCCTCCAGTCAGATTGCGGTTGCTCGGAGCGAGGTGGAACGCATCGGCGACAAGATGGAGCATATCGCGCTCAAGGTGAAGGAGACGAATGAGACCATTACCTCCTTCATGCAGACAACACAAGATATTCAGGGAGTGCTGCATGTGATCGAGGAAATCTCCAGCCAGACCAACCTGCTGGCGCTAAATGCTTCGATTGAGGCGGCCCGCGTGGGCGAGCACGGCAAAGGCTTCAATGTCGTAGCGATGGAGATTCGCAAGCTCGCCGACCGCACGAAGCAATCGACGGATCAGGTTCAATCGATTGTACAGCATATCTATACGAGTGCCCAGCGAGCCTATGCTTCGATGGATGAAGGCAACCGGGTAGTGGCTGAAGGCACGGAGCTGGTGAGCGCAGCCTCGGAGCTGCTCAGCGAGGCGCAGGCCGAGGACAGCCTCAAGACACAGGTCGTTGATGAGGTGGTCGACTTGATGGGCAAGATCGCGGCGGTCAGTATCGAGAGTCGACGATCCTCAAGCGATGTGGAGCATCGGGTGAAGGAGTTGACCGAGGCAATGGTGCATGCCCGCAACACATCGGGACATGTGGAGGCGATTGCGGGCGTGCTTCAGCAATTGGTGGGACAGTTCCGTCTGACGAATACGCGCAGAAGATAGTGGCAAGAGCAACCTTCATTTCCGCTAAGTGTATCCATACCAACATGGATCGCAGCGGGAATGAAGGTTTTTTGTCATCCTCGCATGAGGCTTCGGGTAGCTGATCTTTGTACATGGTGAATGTGGACAGCTTGGAACAACAAGCAGGGTATTGTATGATTTCTTCAGTTGCGTGTAACATTTCACCGGTCAATCCGTTGACTGTTATGGGAAGGGGGCTGGAGGTGAAAAAAGAGACCTACGCTCATCTGTTTGAATCGCATCATCAGGCGCTGTACCGCTACTTGTACCGCATGTGCGGCTCCAGAGAAACGGCGGAGGAGCTGCTGCAGGAGACCTTTTGCCGTTGTATGCTGTCCTTGCGCAAGGAGCATCTGACGATGGCCAGAGCCTGGCTGTACAAGGTGGCACGACACCTCTATATCGACTGGTACCGGAGGCGGAAGACGGAGCGCAAGGCGCTGATGGATTATGAGGAGCACACAACCACGGTCAGCGTCATCGGTCTGCCTGAGCCGGAGCTGGCGAAGAAGGAGCAGTGGCTGTGTATTGAACGTATCTTGCTTCGACTTCCCGAGCAATATCGCTCGATCGTTTATCTGAGAGAGGTTGACGGCTTCAGCTATGCGGAGCTGGCCGAGATGCTGGAGCTGTCAGCGGAGCAGGTGAAGGTGAATTTGCATAGGGGACGCAAGAAATTTAGAGAGCTTGCCGCGCAAGAAGACGCGCAGCAGGAGTGAGGAGGCTGACTATGAGCGACCAGAACAAGCACCGTCAGGAACAGGAGGAGGCTGAGCAGGAGAGCCTGCTGCAGCTTAAGGATTGGGAACGGCAGGCCGAGGACAGCGTTGATCTGAGACTGGATAAGCGGCAATTTCGCCGGATGATCTGGAAGACCCGGTTTACGATCTTCAAGAGCGTCATCGTTACGGGTCTCGCGCTGCTATTCTTATATGCTATCTATATGATTATTGTTAATATTGTGTACCATGAGACGGCGAGCGCAGATAAGGTGCAGCGCTATGCGATCACGATGGTCAATACACATGGACAGGGGATGCGGGCGGATACCTATAACTGGGCGACGCCGACGATCAATTCCTTGCTCAAGCAGCAAGTTGAATTAGATATGTATCGCATCGTCGGCGACTGGAATGTGAAGTCGGGCAAGGTGCGAGCCACGCTGGACCCGTTTACCGGATTTAACTATACCCTCGACTTTGATTCCAGGTATCTGGGAACCAATGATCGCTTCAGCTTCGCTGTGCCGCCTGACTTGCTCGAGGAAGGGGCGAGCTTTAATGCTATGGATAACAGCTCACCACAAATATGGAATCGCCTGTCCCGAATCGGAGATGGCTATGTTGCCGATATGAGCTTCTCGACCCGCTATGCTCTATCGCCCGAGGAGCTGCTCGCCATGGTGGAGAGATACGATCTGAGTGTACTCAGCATGCCCGTGTATGGCGGAGAGCTGAAGACGTTCAAGCCAGGATACGCGGTGCGGAGCGACAGCAGGCAGTGGGTGGAGCATCTGACGTTGCAGCCGCCGGTGCTGTTCAACAGCGAGCATCGGCAGGAGATGGCATCCTTCGCGCTCTCCATAGATAATGTGGCGTTGGCCAAGTCTACTCTGCTCGATAATATCGCCTGGCTGTTGGAGGAGGGGCGCTACAATGGGCAGGACAACGACAGGCTGCGTCTTCAGTACATGGAGCAGCATGGGATTAAGGTCTACGGCGCCATCGTTACCGGCCCTGTGAGGGAGCTGGAGAAGCTGAGAGAGGAGCAAGCCTTCTACGAATTCCAGCTCGGACAGGTGGAGCTGTGGAACTGGAGCGGGGCGGATGGCGCCGGCGGCTGAACGGGCGCTGTCATGTCGTCTTGGTGTGCGGCTGCGAGCGCTGCTGTCTTGCATAATCGGAGGGTGTGAATCCGCTCCACTTGCGAAATTGCTTGGAGAAGTAGAGCGCATCATTGTAACCGACGAAGGAGGCGACCTGCTTCACGGAGAGCTCGCCCTCCTGCAGCAGTTGAGCCGCACGCTCCATGCGGATGCGCAGCAGGTATTGCATCGGGGAGAGCCCGGTCACCGTGCGGAACATCTTCGACAGGTGCGTGCGGTGATAGCCCAGCGAGCGGGCAATATGATCGATGGACAGCGGCTGGGCATACTGCAATTGGAACCAACTGATGGCCCGACTAATCTGGCGCTCCATGCTGCTGGAACCAGCGGTCTCTGCCTTCAATCGTCCGGTATTGGCAAGACCCAGGCGATGCAGCAGCAACTGCATATAGCCGGACGCCTGCAGATTGCCTAGCTGGGGATAGGCTGTCTCCAGCAATGCCTCCTGCAGCAGTCGATAGGCTTCGAGCAGCCGCGCGTCCGGCTCGCTGCGAATGACACAGCATTCGTCTGTTATGCCGATGCTTGTCAGTATATGCTCATCCTCGCTAGAGGAGAAGGCTGCCCATACATATTGCCAGGGCTGCACCGCATCGGCCTCATAGCTGATCTGGCGCCCTGGCATAATTACGAATGTGTCTCCCGCACTACATGTATAACGCTTACCATCTGACTCAAACCAGCCTCGGCCGGCGACGATTGTATGAATCAAGACATGATCATGCGCAGTAGGGCCGATCCGATGCTTGCCTATCGGCTGGCCCTCTCCGCAGAAAAGCACCGTAATGCCCAACTCCTGCGCGGATGAATTAATACGGACATGATGCCAATCATGCTCAAATACCATGTTCCATTCCTCCTGGATGTCAGTATAGCCTCTTAGAAAGCTATGGAATCAGATAGGATGTCCCAAATAAATTGAACTACAAATCTCCATATCTATCATCCTATATTCCATAGTCGAACGCAAGCTCCCCGCCTATAATAAGGACATCAATACCGCTTGCTAAGCAAGTGAAACAGGAGGAGTATAGACGATGTCCAAAATTACATTTCTAGGTGCAGGCAGCACAATATTTGCCAAAAATGTGTTGGGTGATTGCATTCTGACCCCTGCGCTGCAGGGCTTTGAGCTGGCGCTATATGATATAGACCCGGTGCGTCTTCAGGATTCGGAGCGGGTGCTGAATAATCTGAAGGAAACATCAGGCAGCACCTGTGTTATTAAGTCATATCTCGATCGCAAGGAAGCGCTTCGCGGCGCAAAATATGTGGTGAATGCGATTCAGGTGGGCGGATATGATCCGTGTACGATCACGGACTTCGAGATTCCCAAAAAATATAACCTGCGCCAAACGATTGCCGACACAGTAGGCATCGGCGGTATCTTCCGCAATCTGCGCACGATCCCGGTTATGCTGGATTTTGCTGCGGATATTCGTGAGGTGTGTCCAGATGCCTGGTTCCTGAACTACACCAACCCGATGGCAGTGTTGACCAATGTCATGAATACGTATGGCGGCGTAAAGACAGTTGGCTTATGCCATAGCGTGCAGGTGTGCGTGCCGCATCTGTTTGAAGCATTAGGATTGGAGCAGGAGGGCGTGCAGGCGAAGATTGCAGGCATCAACCATATGGCCTGGCTGCTGGAGGTCACTAAGGATGGCAAGGATCTGTATCCGGAGATTAAGCGCAGAGCGGCTGAGAAGCAGAAGGAAAAGCATGATGACATGGTCCGGTTTGAGATGATGCTGCGCTTTGGCTATTATATTACAGAATCCTCCGAGCACAATGCCGAGTACCATCCGTATTTCATCAAGCGTAATTACCCGGAGCTGATCGAGCGCTACAATATTCCGCTTGACGAGTATCCGCGTCGTTGCATCGAGCAGATCAAGGGCTGGGAGGGAATGCGTGAGCAACTGCTCAACAGCCATAATCTGGAGCATACGCGCTCGCATGAATACGCATCGTATATTTTCGAGGCGATGGAGACCGATGTTCCGTTTAAGATTGGCGGCAATGTTATGAATAACGGATTGATTCCGAATCTTCCGAAGGAAGCCTGTGTAGAGGTGCCGTGTATTGTTGACCGCAGCGGAGTCACACCGACCTATGTCGGGAATTTGCCTGCGCAATGCGCGGCTCTGAACCGGACGAATATCAATACGCAACTGCTCACGATCGAGGCGGCGATTACAGGCAAGAAGGAGCACATCTACCACGCGGCGATGCTGGACCCGCATACCTCGGCAGAGCTGTCTATGGATGACATCAAGTCGATGTGCGACGATCTGATTGAAGCGCATGGCGATTGGTTGCCTGCCTATAACTAGGCTTGCCGTTTCCGATATAGTCGTTAGCCAGAGTGTCTCCGGAGATCCTCCATTGGATCTCCGGGGATACGCTGGCTTTTTTTGATTTCCATTACTCATCTTAATATGGGAATAATTATCTTGTATAATTACAAAATATGTTTAGATCCTCTATGGTTACATGGTCAGGATGGGTATTATAATTCAATCTATGATGGCTGCTTCGTCCTGCTAGCGGTCACGGAAGCCGCCAATCATCAGAGTTGATCCGAAATGAAAGCGCTACATTTTTGTGTGGCAATACTGTGTGGGGGGAATAGACAATGCGTATTCGAAGAATAACATTACTGGTGGCGTGCTGCCTCATGCTCGCGATTGCATCTGCATGCAGCGGTGGCAGTGGAGGAGCTGGCGGCAATGAAGCGCCGAACAAAGCTGGCGGAGGACAAAATGAGGGTGCCGCTAATGCGAATTCGCAGCCCGCGCAGACGGAGGCGACGAAGGAGACTCCCGCAAAACGAGAGATGGATTTTGATCTGGGCGGCAAAACGATCAAGCTCGTATCCTGGTATGACGAGTCGATCAAGGGGGAGGACCCCGACAGTCTTCAGATGCAGGAAAACCTGAAGGCGCTGATGGAGAAGCATAACTTCAATCTTGAGTATGTCATCGTCGATTTCGGTGAGATCGCGGATAAAGTAAGCGCTTCACTCATAGCAGGCGACCCGATCGGAGATATTATTCGGATGGCCAGACCATGGATGATTCCTTCGCTGACGAAGCAGGGACTGTTCTGGCCGTTAGATGAGTACGTCACAAATGAGAACGCTTTCCGTCTGCAATACACCAAGACGATGTCCGAATATGAAGGCAAAGGCTACGGCTTCCGAGTCGGTGGAGAGGGTGCGGCATCGGGTATTGTCTATAACCGTACACTAATGAACGAGCTGGGCTTGAAGCCGTTGCAGCAGTATGTCGATGAAGGGAACTGGACGTGGGACACCTTCATTGAAGTGGCGAAGCAGGCCAATCGGGACACGAATAATGATGGCAAGATCGATACATGGGGATTGTCCACCGATTCGCTGTTGCCGCAGGCGCTTGCAGCCAACGATGCGGCACTGGTGCGTGACGGCAAACAGATGCTGGAGGACCCGAAGACACTCGAAACGCTTAATTTCTTATCCAAGCTCGCCACAGAGAAAATCAGCAGACCAACCGAGGGCGGGGACTGGCAGGAGCCAACACAGTTCTTCCTGCAGGGCAATACGCTGATGAATCCAGGACAGGATTACACCTTTAATGAATGGCAGACGGAGATGAAGGATTTCGAGCTGGGCTTCGTGCCCTTCCCGCAGGGGCCAAGTGCAGATGGCTACCGGACCTTCCTGACGATTCCGAATTATTATACGATTCCCAGAAGTGTGGAAAACCCGGAGCAGCTTGTCTACATTATGGAAAAAATCTATGACATCGAATCATTTTACGACTACCGCCAGCAAGCGGCATACGAGACCTTCTTCAGCAAGGAAGAGGATCTGAACAACGCCTTGATGGCATCGAAAGTCATCAATATTGTGGAGCAGGATGCCTACTACCCGAGCATGCCATACTATCCATTCCTAGGGGAGATTCGGGAGGGCGTATCCATCTCGACTGTGATCGAGAAGTATAAGCCGGCGTTCCAGTCGGCTATCGACGAGGTATGGGGAAAATAAGGCTGCGCAGAGGGGGACGCAAGTCCCCCTCTATCTCCTCAGCCTCTGGCAGCAGAGGGCGGATAGCCCTTCATCGCCTTGAACAGGTTGCTGAAATATGAAATATCCTGAAATCCGCAACGTTCTGCCGTTTCTGTGACAGTGAAGTCGCCGGAGGAGAGCATCATCTCCGCATTATTAATACGGATGCGATTGATGTACTCCTTGCAGGAGGAGCCGGTGTGCTGCTTGAATAGCTTCCCGAGATAGACAGGGTGAAGACCGACGCGCGCAGCCAGCTTGCCGATCGTGATGCTGTCTGCGTAGTGATCAGCTATATAATTCATCACCTTTTTGATGCGAGGATCGACCGGTGCCGCAGACTGGCGGTAGTAGTTGGTGAGCAGACGATAGATGATGGACTGCAGCAACGCTCGTGCCTGAATCATATAGAAGGGCTGCTGGTTCATCCAGACATGCTTGAATTCGCGGATGTGATCGAGAATCTCCTTCGTAATCAGGTTCTTCGTCACCATGCCAAATGGCAGGTGTATAGAGTTGTGAGGCTCATTCCAATAAAAATTAAAAGGGTAAGATTTCATGGGATTGTCCTTGAACGTGTGAGCTTCCCGCGTAGAGCCGCTCGGGATGTAGATCAGATCGCCTGCCTCTACGGTATATTTGACTTCATTAACAAAATAGTTGGCTTTGCCCGCAATAACAAAGGTAAGATCATGAAACGAGTTCTGGTTCTTTGTAATGACCCAATCTGGAAAGCAATTTCTTTCTGTGAACAGGAAAACATTAGGAACTAGATAGTTATACTTATCGGTATCCATGACGATCCCCTCCGTGTAAGTTAATCCTATCATAAAGAGTCATGTGATCGTTAGCAAGCGCTTCACTTGGCAAAGAATAGGCAAAAATATCAAAAACGGAAGGTTGCCTGTCGCAAAAAAAATCAGGTACACTATAAAATGAACGCGGGTTCATGTTCTGCGATGCGCTCAATAGAGTGGCTGATTACGCAGTCTTGAGCAGTTTACGCTGGAGGAGGCTATGAGATACCATGAATGATTCAGAGAGCAGAACAGGTGCAGAGATTCACACCGGCAGGCAGGCTCCGCCAGCACAGCCGCTTGGCAAGCTGCCTCGTTGCGGTAATCCGCTCAGCGCTCATAAATTTGGAGCGGATCCCTACGCACTCGTCTATCAGGATCGAGTATATCTGTACATGACGCATGATGTGCTGGTATATGACGATGAGGGCAATGTGAGAGATAATCATTACGGTTCCATTCGTCATCTATCCGTGATCTCCTCAAGCGATCTGGCGAACTGGACGGATCATGGAGAGATCGCTGTGGCAGGGTCGCAGGGCGCGGCCGCTTGGGCATCACAATCATGGGCGCCGGCCGCTGTCCATAAGGTCATAGAGGGAAGAGATCAATTTTTCCTGTATTTTGCCAATAATGCCACCAGTATTGGTGTTCTGACAAGCGACAGTCCTCTGGGGCCCTGGGTCGACCCGATCGGTAAACCACTCCTAACCCGTGATACCCCTGGTGTGGAGAGCGTCGTCTGGCTGTTTGACCCGGCCGTACTCGTCGATGAGGATGGCCAGGGTTATATTTACTTCGGCGGCGGTGTCCCCAAGGGTCAGCATGAGCAGCCGCGAACGGCGCGGGTCATGAGGCTCGGGGAGGATATGACGAGCGTCATCGGTGAAGCGGCCGTTATCGATGCGCCGTATATGTTCGAGGACAGCGGCATTCATAAGTATCGGGATGTTTATTATTATACGTATTGCACCAACTTCCTGGGTCAAGAGCGGCCGGAGGGCAGCCCTGGCGCAGGCGAGATTGCTTATATGACCAGCAGCAGCCCGATGGGGCCATGGACATATAAGGGGACGATACTGAGGAACCCGGCGCACTTCTTCGGCATCGGGGGCAATAATCATCATGCGATCTTCCAATTTCAGAATCAGTGGTATATTGCTTATCATGCCCAGACATTATCCAAGGCAATGGGGGTGGAGAGAGGCTACCGCTCGACCCATCTGAATCAGATATTCTTTGATGATAATGGCAAGCTTCAGGATGTTCAGGCTGATTATACAGGGGTGCCTCAGTTGCAGGCGTATGATCCTTACCAACAGGTGAGAGCGGTTACTTTTGCCTGGAGCGCTGGTGTGAGAACACGTCCACTCGCGGGAGAACCAGGGTATCAACTGGCGTTAACCAATATCCAGGCAGGTCACTGGATTGCACTCTCCCAGGTCGACTGTTGGGCAGATGAGACGGCAACGTTCACGGCGGCGGTATCAAATATAAGTGCAGATTGCCGTATCGAGCTGCGCCTGGATCATGTGGAGGGCGAGCTTGCAGGCGTCTTGGCGCTCAAGCCGCTTGATCAGGGTACAGAGTGGTCGACCTATAGCACACTGCTGTCCGGGATTCAGGGCGTTCATGACCTGTATCTTGTCTTCCAGGGAGAGTCGGATACATCGTTATTGGATATAAAATATTGGCAATTATCCCAGGTTTAGAATAGTAATAAAGCATAAGGAGCACAAGCCATGAATACAACAACGATTAGAAACCCGATTATATGGTCTGATGTACCGGATGTAAGTGTGATTCGGGTTGGAGAATGGTTCTACATGGTCAGCACCAGCATGCATATGATGCCGGGCTGTCCAATCATGAAATCTCCGAACCTGAAGGATTGGGAGCTCGCAGGCTATGTGTTCGACACATTGGAGGACAATGATGCCCATCAACTGCTGGACGGCAAGGGCATCTACAGCCGCGGCTCATGGGCGGCCAGCCTGCGCTATCATGATGGAACCTTCTATGTCTGCTTCTCCAGTCTGGACGTCAGTCGCTTCTATGTATACAAGACGCAGGATATAGAGCGGGGGCCGTGGGAGAGGCATGTCATCGACAGGCTGCTTCATGACCCGGCATTGCTGTTTGACAACGGGCGTGTCTTCGTATTCTATGGCAATGGCGACATCCGTATCGCTGAATTGACCTCAGATGCCACAGCGCTGAGGGAGGACGGCATCCACCAACTGTTGCTGGAGACCGGACGGGAAGGGCTTACTCTTCGCTGCGAGGGCTGCCACGCTTATAGGATGAATGGATATTATTATCTGTTCTTCATCGATTGGCCGAGTGTCGGACATCGCCGCCGCCGAGTGCTCTGCTACCGTTCGCGCGAGCTGCTGGGGCCTTATGAACACCGAGTCGTACTGGACGATGACATGGGCTACATGAATCAGGGCGTGGCCCAAGGCGGTATTGTGGATACGCCTGGGGGCGAGTGGTTCGCTGTCTTGTTCCAGGATCATCATGCAGTTGGAAGGATTCCGTATGTTGTGCCGGTTACCTGGCAGGACGATTGGCCTGTCTTCGGTACAGACGGCAAGGTGCCGGAGGAATTCACGGTATCATTGCCGCAGAGCAGCCATCCTGCAAGCCCGCTCGTCATCAGCGATGGCTTCGATTACACCGAGAACAAGCTGGCGCTGAATTGGCAATGGAACCATAACCCGGATCATGAGCACTGGTCGGTAACGGAGCGAAGCGGATGGCTGCGACTGACTGCAGGCAGCCCCGCCACGGGCATCCTGCATGCCAGAAATACGCTGACCCAGCGGACGGAGGGCCCGGCTTGCAGTGCCGAGACTCTGTTGGATACATCCGGCATGCAGCTACATAGCTATGCGGGCATCGTAGCGCTGCAGTATCATTTCGGCGCGATTGGTGTCCAGGTTGCCGATAATGGCGAGCGCTATGTGGTGATGACCGTCAATGGCGGCGACGGGGCGGAGTTAATCGTAGAGAAGCTACCGTACCTACAAAAGTCCATTTACTTGAAGGTGTCGTTCGACTTCAGGGAAAGCAGAGATATTGCCGAGTTTTTCTATTCCTCTGATCGCGAGGAATGGAGACCGATCGGTGAACCGCTGCAATTGAAGTATACGCTGGATCACTTCATGGGAACACGTATAGGTCTATTTCATTACGAAAAGGAGTCGTCGGGCGGTCATGCCGACTTTGATTTCTTCGATTACGACAGGCTGGAGGGATAAGAGAATGACGAACCAATCTGAGGTATTGCCGCAGCTAAGAGAAGCCTACAAGGATTATTTTATGATTGGAGCCGCTGTCAATAAGTGGAGCATCGAGGCGGAGGCCTCGTTGCTGACGGAGCATTATAACAGCTTGACAGCGGAGAATGAGATGAAGTTTGAGCGGCTGCATCCACAGGAGCAGCAATATGATTTTGAAGTTCCAGATAAAATGATAGCGTTTACCAAGGAGCATGGAATGAGCATGCGCGGTCATACCTTAGTCTGGCATAACCAGACGCCAGCATGGGTATTTCAGGGGGATTCGGGCCATCCGGCGGACCCGCAGACCCTGCTTATGCGGATGAAATCCCATATTCATACCGTAGCTGGACGCTATGCCGGACAACTGTATGCCTGGGATGTCGTTAATGAAGCAGTGTCAGACAAGGAAGAAGAATTTCTGCGGCCTTCGCCATGGCTGGACATATTGGGCGAGAGCTTCATTGCCAGGGCATTCGAGTATGCGCATGAGGCAGACCCCAAGGCCCAACTGTTCTACAATGATTACAATGAGTGCGTGCCGGAGAAGCGAGAGAAGATCTATAAACTGGTTAAGTCCTTGAAGGAGCGCGGCGCACCGATCCATGGCGTAGGGCTGCAAGCGCATTGGAATCTCGATTTCCCGTCGACAGATGATATTCGCAGAGCCATTGAACGGTATGCGAGCCTCGATATGCTGCTTCATGTAACCGAGCTGGATGTATCCATGTTCGCTCATGATGATACTCGCACAGATTTGACCGCCCCGACTGAGGCGATGCTGGAGAAGCAGGCCGAGCGCTATACACAGATTTTCTCCTTGTTCAAGGAATATAGCGCACATATCAAGTCGGTCACGTTCTGGGGGGTTAGTGATCGTTACACATGGCTGGATGGTTTCCCGGTCAGAGGGCGCAAGAACTGGCCGTTCGTCTTTGATGTCGAGCAGCAGCCCAAGCAATCGTTCTGGAACCTGATTGACGTGGCTCGTTCTTAGCGAGACAGCGAGGTTATTCACTGGCAGGAGGCTAGCTTCCGGTAGAGCGGCACCCTGCCGGGAGCTGACGACTGTAATCATTGAACGTAAAGGGGAGAGTTGTATGAGAAGAAGACTAGTTTCATGGATTAGTTTGTTCGTTCTGATCTTCATGGCTGCCTGCTCCAACGGCGGGAATGTAGAGCCAGCAAAGCAGACGCCGCAGCCGAGCAACACGGTGAGCGAATCGGAAGCCGAGGTCAAGGAGGAAGCAGAAGGAACGCCGGAGATGGACTTTGATCTGGGTGGCAAAACGATCCGCATCGTATCCTGGTACGATATGACGATCCCGGAGGAGAATCCAGATGACATCAAAAGAAAAGAGAATCTGGAAGCGTTGATGGCCAAACATAACTTCAAAGTCGAGTATATTACGATCGACTGGTTCGAGTATACCGAGAAGGTCTCCTCCTCACTGCTGGCCGGGGAGCCGATAGGCGAGCTGATCCGCTATGCAAGGCCATGGGGCATTCCTTCGCTCGTGAAGCAGAATCTGTTCTGGGAAATGGATGATCTGGTTACCAATTGGGATGTGTTCAATCCGGTCTATGCGAAGACCTTTGCAGAATACAACGGAAAATCCTATGGCTTCGAGACAGGCACGCTGGGCTCGAACGGCATTTATTATAACCGCACGCTGATGAATGAGCTGGGAATGAAGCCGCTACAGGAGTATGTCGATGAGGATAATTGGAACTGGGAAACCTTCATTAAGGTTGCCAAGGAAGCGAACAGAGACACGAATAATGACGGCACCGTCGATACGTGGGGACTTGCAGGCGGAGGGTTGATCACGCAGGCACTGGCCGCCAATGAGACGGACCTGGTGGCCGGGAACAAGCAGAACCTGGATGACCCTAAAGTCGTTGAGGCGATGGAGTTTATTAGCAAGATTGGGGTAGAGAAGATTGCTCGTCCTACAGAGGGCGGCGATTGGAAGGAGCCAGGCCAGTTCTTCCGTCAAGGCAACACGCTGATGATATTTGGCGCAGATTGGGAGAAGCCGGTATACAGTAATGATATGAAGGACTATGATGTGGGCTTTGTGCCATTCCCGAAAGGACCAAGCGCGAAGGAGGGGTATCACGGGGTGGATGGAACCGTCAGCTTCATGATGATCCCCAAGGCGATTACGAATCCAGAGCAACTGGTGTATATCTGGGAGAAAATCCATGATATTGAATCCATCTACGAATACTCCCATCAAGCGCTGTATGAATCCTGGTTTGATAACGAAGAAGACATCAAAAATGTCCGACTGGCGCAAGCAGGCATGAGGACAACTGACCATAACACGTATCCTACGATGGAGTTTTACCCGTTCCAGGGCGAGCTGCTCTCAGGGGTATCGGTATCGACCATTATTGAGAAGTACAAACCGCAGTTTCAATCGGCAATCGATGAAGTATGGAATAACTAAGTCAGTTCGGGCGGAAAGCCAACAATTATGTAAACGCTACATCTGTAATTAATGTTTGTCTAATCAATGTTTGACGTTGTAAGGAAGAGAGAAGGAGGGGGAGAGGAATTGAAGGCTGGCTTAAAAAAAACGGGCATTGCGATCATCATTGCCGCTCTTGTTGTCACTCTCTGGAATGTCATCCCTTCCCGGCAGTCCAGTCGCATGCCCGCACAGGCATCGGCGGATTATGTGGCGGCGGCAAGCGTGGTCAAGGAAGGCGGCTATGATGAATATCGGCAGGCGCATGCTGACGCAGCGAAGCCGCAGCGCACCATACGTATTGAGGGCGAGGATTTCGTTGAGGCGACGGGTGGACAGTTTCGTATCGAGGAGGGCTACCATGGCCTCGCTGGAAAGGCTGTATTAACGCCAGATACAGGTACGATCCGCTGGGAAGCGCCGATCGAAGAAGCAGGCCTCTATCAGATCCGCATCCACTATTATCCTATGGAAGGGAAGAGCTCCGCGATTGAACGGTCCTTGTCAATTAATGGCAAGGTACCGTTCAAGGGAGCAGAGCTGCTGATGTTCGAGCGTGTCTGGGATAACCGCGAGGATCAGATCCGCCAGGATGACCGAGGCAATGACCTCAGGCCAAGACAGGTGGAGCGGCCGAGATGGCTGATGACCTCATTCTCGGACAGCGATTGGTATTATGAAGAGCCGTATTCCTTCTACCTGGAGCGCGGTAAGCCGTCCATCGCTCTGACGGCACTGCGCGAGCCGATGGCTATCGATTATATCGAGCTGTATCAGGAGCCGGAGCTGAAGACGTATGAGCAGATGAAAGCGGAATACGATGCGAAGGGACTTCAGCCGACAAGCAAACAATATATTCAAGTGCAGGGCGAGGCGGCCAACGGAAAATCCTCTCCGACGCTCTACCCGGTATCCGATCGATCCAGTCCATCTGTCGATCCTTATCATGTCTCCAAGATCAGGATGAATGCGATCGGGGGTACGAACTGGAAGCTTCCGGGACAATGGATTGAATGGGAAATTGACGTTCCTGAGGAGGGGCTGTACCAGATCGCCCTGAAGCGCAAGCAGGATCAGTTGAGGGGCGTCTATGCTACTCGCAGCCTGATGATTGACGGAGAATACCCGTTTCAAGAGATGAAGCGTATCCGCTTTCAGTATAATCCGCAATGGCAGATGGATGTGCTTGGTGGCGAAGAGCCCTATCTGTTCCATCTAACTGAGGGCACCCATCGCCTGCGTCTAACCGTGATGCTGGGCGATATTGCGCCACTGCTGCGCACGATTGAATCCAGTGTGCTGCAGCTCAACGATGTGTATCGGAAAATCCTGATGATTACCTCCAACAACCCTGATCCGATGCGTGATTATCAGTTGGAGAAGCGGATTCCAGAGATGACGGAAGTATTCAGTGAGCAGGCCGAGATTATTCAGTCGGTTGCCGACCATCTCGTGCGGGTGACGGGCGAGCAGAGCGACAAGGTGGCTCCATTGCTGTCCGCGGTCGTGCAGCTCAAGGACATGGCGGCGAACCCGGAGACAGTATCCAAGCGGCTGAAGACGTATAAGCTCAATGTGGGCGGTCTCGGAACCTGGATGCTTACGGTGCGCGAGCAGCCGTTGACGCTCGATTACCTTGTCGTCTCGTCCACAGATATGCCGCTGCCGGACGCTGGCTCGACCTTTGTAGACAAGGCCAAGCATGAGATCGGGTCTTATATTGCCTCGTATACCGAGGATTACAACAGTCTGGGTAATATGGAGCAGAAGGATCGCTCCATTAATGTCTGGATTACGACAGGCCGCGATCAGGCTCAGGTGCTGAAGGCGATGATCGATGAGACGTTTACGCCAGAGACGAACATCTCGGTACGACTAAAGCTCGTGCAGCCCAATATTCTGCTCCCCGCTACGCTGGCGGGCGAAGGGCCTGATGCGGCGATGCAGATGACCGAGGACGTGCCGGTCAACTATGCGATGCGAGGAGCAGCCGCCGATCTGACACAGTTCCCTGACTTCGAGGAGGTGGCGGAGCGATTCCGCGACAGTGCGCTAGAGCCTTATCGCTATGATGGGGGCGTGTATGCGCTGCCAGAGCAGCAATCCTTCCCGATGCTGTTCTATCGGAAGGATGTGCTGGAGGAGCTCAATCTGTCCGTGCCTAAGACATGGGATGAGGTCTACAATATGATCTCGGTGCTGCAAAAGCATAACATGGAATTTTGGCTGCCGGTCGAGCCGACAGGAACGTTCGCCATGCTGCTGTATCAGAACGATGGCGAATTCTATACCGCAGATCACAAGCACAGCGCACTAGACTCGGAAACCTCGATTGAGATGTTCCGTCGCTGGACGCAATTCTATACGAACTATAAGTTCCCATTGATCGCTGACTTCCCTAACCGCTTCCGGACGGGCGAGATGCCGATCGGTATCGCAGACTACACCACCTACAATATGTTGACGGTGTTTGCGCCAGAGATTAAGGGGCTATGGGACTTTACGATTGTGCCGGGCACGGTCAAGGAGGATGGTACCATCCGCCATGATGTCGCCAGCACGACCTCTAATGTGCTGATGCTGGAGAATGCCAAAGACAAGGCTTCGGTGTGGGAATTCATGAAATGGTGGACCTCGCGCGACGTGCAGATTCAGTTCGGGCGGGAGATGGAGGCGCTGATGGGTGAGGCGGCGCGCTATCCGACGGCGAATATCGAAGCGTTGGAGGAGCTGCCTTGGCCGAAGAAGGACTACGACAATCTGAATAAGCAGTGGAGCTGGGTCGAAGGCATTCCGCAGGTTCCGGGCGGTTACTTTACCGCGAGGCATGTGGATAATGCATTCCGTAAAGTTGTGAATCTCGGGGAGCATCACCGTGAGGCGCTGCTGGATTACGTCATTTACATTAATGATGAGATTGCGATCAAACGGAAGGAATTCAAATTACCTTAACTTATGGGAGGGGTGGAACCTAGTGCGCGCAGAAACGACCAGTCAAGAGCTTGCGCTCCCGGCCCATACGAGCAAGCGCTCCCGCTGGGCGACGCTCAAGAGTGAGCTGTATCGCCATCGGCATCATTATATTTTGATGAGTCCGTATATGATTTTGTTCTTTTTTTTCACTGTCATTCCGGTAGCCGTCTCGTTCTTCCTCAGCTTCTTCTACTTCAATATGCTGGAGATGCCGAGATTTGTCGGATGGGATAACTATGCAAGGCTGTTTCTGAACGATGATGTGTTTATGATTGCCTTGCGCAATACATTTTTCTTTGCCGTCATTACCGGCCCTGTCAGCTATGTGGCCTGCTTTATCTTCGCCTGGATTATTAACGAGCTATCGCCTAAAGTGCGGGCATTTATGACCTTGGTGTTTTATGCCCCGTCTATCTCTGGCAATGTGTTCTTTATCTGGCTCGTCATCTTCTCCGGCGACAGCTATGGTTATCTGAATGGCTTCCTAATGCAGATCGGCATCCTGCTGGAGCCTATACAATGGCTGCAGGATGAGCGTTATGTACTGATGATCGTGATCATCGTGCAACTGTGGCTGAGCCTGGGCACCAGCTTCCTGGCCTTTATCGCAGGCTTGCAGACCATAGACAAGTCGATCGTGGAGGCAGGGGCTGTAGACGGGATCAAGAACCGCTGGCAGGAGCTGTGGTTCATCACCTTGCCATCGATGCGACCACAACTGATGTTTGGCGCTGTCATGCAGATTACGGCTGCCTTCGCGGTAGCCGACATCGCAGTGGCGCTGGCTGGATTTCCGAGCGTCAACTATTCAGCCCATACGATCGTCACCCACTTGATGGACTACGGCACGATCCGCTTTGAGATGGGCTATGCCTCCGCTATAGCGACCGTACTGTTCGCCATCATGGTTGGCACGAACAAGCTTACGCAGAAATTACTGAGAAAGATAGGTGAGTGACGTTGGCTTCCAAAGTATTGTCCAGCTTGCGAATACAGAAGAGAATTAACCGATCCTGGTCGATGAGCTTTCTTCTGTTTCTGTTTTTGGCGGCTTTCGGAGCATTTATGGCGCTGCCGCTTATCTATACCGTGAACAATGCGTTTAAGCCGCTGGATGAGCTCTTTATTTTCCCGCCACGATTTCTTGTATATAACCCGACGATGGACAATTTTTATGACCTGGTTCTGTTAATGAGCAATTCATGGGTGCCGTTCTCCAGATATATCTCCAACACGATCTTCATTACGACGGTAGGGACGGTTGGACATATATTGCTGTCTTCAGCGGCAGCCTACCCGCTGGCCAAATACAAATTTCCCGGCTCGACCGTACTATTCTCGATTGTCGTGCTGTCCTTGATGTTCTCCCCGCATGTTACGGCTGTTCCGAACTACATGGTAATGTCGGTGCTGGGTTGGATTGATACGCACGCTTCGCTTATTGTGCCATCGCTGTCCTTTTCGCTCGGATTGTTTCTAATGAAGCAATTCATGGAGCAGATTCCCAATGCGCTGCTGGAAGCGGCCAAGATCGATGGCGCATCAGAGTACCGGATATTCTGGAGCATCGTGATGCCCAATGTGAAGCCGGCGTGGCTGACGCTGATGATTCTGCAATTCCCTATGCTGTGGGGCTCGGATGGCGGAAGCTTCATCTATAGCGAAAATTTGAAGACGCTCAACTATGCTTTGGGACAGATTATCCAGGGTGGTATTGCTAGAGCCGGCGTAGGCGCGGCTGTTGCGCTTGTCATCATGGTGGTGCCAATCACACTCTTCCTCATCTCGCAGAGCAGCGTCATACAGACGATGGCTACTTCCGGGATGAAGGATTAGAAGGGAGGCATGAACGATGCAGAATTGTGTACGAAGATTCATCTATAGCGCCATTATGGTTAGTTTGCTAGCGGGCGTGCTCATGGTCCCCGCGAGCGTTCATGCTTCGGCACCGTCCTATAACTACTCGTATTGGGGAACGACGGTCGCTGCGCCAGCCGCATATCAGGCTAATCTGCTTGAGAATGGGGAGAAGTCGGGAGCCGGAGCCTTCAAGGAGCCGAGTGATCTGTATGTATCGGACGATCAGGAGGTGTATGTGCTCGATACGGGCAACAATCGGGTTGTTGTGCTCGATGAACAGCTGAAGCTGCTCCGTATTATCGATTCCTTCGGGGGAGCTGACAGCTTCAACAAGCCGCAGGGCATCTTCGTCACCGAGGGCAAGCATGTCTATATCGCTGATACTGGCAATCGCCGGGTTGTGCATCTGGATGAGCAGGATCGGCTGGTGAAGATTATTGAAGCGCCGCAATCGGATCTGCTCCAGAGCAGCTTCGTGTTCCAACCGGCCAGGGTGGTGGTCGACAGAGCCAACCGGGTCTATGTGATGGCGATCGGTGTATTCGACGGGTTTATGGAGTTCAACGCTGACGGCGAATTTACGACATTTATCGGAGCGAACCGAGTGTCAGTCGATCCGATTGAATATCTATGGAAGCTGCTGTCGACCAGAGAGCAGCGGAGCCAGATGGTGCAGTTCACGCCCACTGAATTTACAAGTCTGGATATTGATCGGGAGGGCTTCATCTACGCAACCAACGGCGACTCATGGGGAAACACGATCAAGAAGCTGAATGCGCAGGGAGCGGACATTCTGCGGCGCGGAGGCTACTTCGATCCCGGTGGAGATATTCGCTACTCCAGCTATGACGGGCCGCCGAGGCTGATCGATATTGATGTGACAGATAGCGAGATCTATTCTGTACTGGATGCCAAGAAGGGCCGTATCTTCACGTATGATGGCGACGGCTATCTACTCTATATTTTTGGCGATCTGGGCAACCGGATGGGTGAATTCCATACACCCGTAGCTATCGAGAGGCTGGGAGACCGATTCCTGGTATTGGATCGAGTGCTGGGAGAGATTACGGTATTTGAGACGACAGAATACGGTCGTGTCCTTAACGATGCCGTGCGGAGCTATTACCAGGGAGATGAGGCGCAAGCGGCGGCCTTGTTCGGGCAAGCGGTCAATATGAACGCTAATCTGGAATATGCCTATAACGGGCTGGGCAAGGCGGCTCTCCGACAGGGAAATTACAAGCAGGCGGTGGAATACTTTAGCCGCAGCATGGATCGCAAATATTATTCCAAGGCATTCGTGCTATATCGCAAGGAAACGCTTCGCAGTTACTTTCCGACGATCATGACAGGGCTTGTCGTGGGGTCGATCGCTGTGCTTGCACTGCGCAAGATTCTGAAGACGAGAGGAAGAAAGAAGGTCGTGTCCATTGAATAAAGCCTGGCTCAAATTTCCGCTTTATCTGGCTGTTCATCCATATGACGCATATTGGGAATTGAAGTACGAGCTTCGTCAGCAGACGATTCTCCGGACGGCCTTCGTTATTTTGGCACTGTTGTCGATGACGATGATTTTGCAAAATCAGTACAATGGGTTTCTGGTTAATTTTTCCCGCCCCCAAGAGCTGAATAGTATTATGGAAATCGTGTATATCGTGATACCGGTGCTGTTTTTCAGTATCGCCAACTGGTCGTTGACGACGCTGCTGGATGGCGAGGGCAAGTTTACGGAGATTTTTTCGTCCACCTGCTTTGCTCTGTTCCCGATCATTCTGATTCAGGTGCCGTGGATCGTGCTCAGCAACTTTATTTCATTGGAGGAGGCTTCCTTCTTCTATTTCTCGGGTAGTGTGGCGGCGGCCTGGAGTCTCTACCTGCTGTTCGTGGGCAATATGACCGTCCACCAGTTTACTCCGATGAAGACGATCTTGACGTTATGCTTGACGGCAGTTGCCATGGCTTTTATGGCCTTCTTATGTTTATTGTTTTTCAGCCTGATTCAACAGATTGTATCCTTTGTGATGACGATCTATCAGGAAATCTCATTGCGGAAGTAGAAAGGAGGAAGACGATATGCGGAAATGGAAGATGGTGCTGATCGGTATCGCATTCCTCATGCTGGGAGGCATTGCGGCAGGCTGCTCGCGTTCAGTGGAAGTGTCCGCGGAGGAGCAGATGGCGACGCTCCCGAAGAGCAAGCATCTGCAGGCAGCCTTCACGGATGCTCGCCTCTCCGCAATGAAGGGCATCGTTGACAATGGAAGTCTGAGACTGTTCATCGATGAGACAACAGCGGAGATTGCCGTGGTTGACAAGCGCAGCGGAGAAATCTGGCGCAGCAACCCGGAAGACCGGGAGTCAGATACGATTGCAACGGGAGTCAACCGGGATATGTTATCGGCTCAGTCACGCATCAGCTTTTATAATTCACTTGGTCAATCCAGTTCGGTCAATACGTTCTCGGACAGCGCGACACTCGGGCAGGTGGCTTATGAGCCGATCGAGAATGGCGTGAGGGTGACCTATCAATTTGGCAAATATGAACCGTCCGTCGATGATATGCCCAAGATGCTCAGTAAGGAGCGACTCGAGGAAATCACCAGCAAGCTGGAGGCGGGCGGCAAGCGGGCGCTCGTCATCGCCTACCGGGAGGATAAGGAAACCGGTCTGTATAGCCGTAATGACGGCTCACTGAAAGGTCTGCAGCTTCAGCGAGCGCTGGAGGCCTTCCGCTTAGCGGGCTATACGGAGGAGGATCTGGAACGGGACATCGCCGAATTGAGTCTGGATCAGACCAGACCGACCCCGCGTATTTTTATGATGGCCATCGAGTATACACTGGATGGGAATACGCTTGTGGCGAAGATTCCGTCAAGTAGTATTCACCATTCGCCGAACTATCCGATTAATCAGGTGACGGTATTGAATTATTTTGGCGCCGGGAGCGCTAAGGAGCAGGGATCGTTATTCGTGCCGGACGGATCGGGCGCTCTCATTCACTTCAATAACGGCAAGTCTACTTATCCGGTCTATCAGCAGGAGGTATACGGACGAGACTTGACCAATGACAAGACGGATTATCTCGTTCGTGATCAGAAGATCCGACTGCCGGTTTTCGGCATTATCAAGGAAAGAGGAGCCTTTCTGGGTGTGATCGAGCAGGGAGCTGCGTCAGCGCTCATCAATGCCGATGTGAACGGCCGCCTGAACAGCTATAACTTTGTGTATCCGACCTTTTACTATAGACATAAGGACGATGTGACGCTCAATGCCGGTTCGCAGCAGCGCTCACTCCCCAAATTCCAGGAGAAGCCGATGGAGACGGATTATGTCGTGCGCTATGCGTTCCTTAGCGGCGATGAGGCCTCCTATGAAGGCATGGCGAGATATTACCAGCGATATTTGGCAGACCGGGAGCTGCTTGCACCACCTGCACCAACTGCCGGGAGCGCAGATGAGAATATCCCGTTCTATCTACAGTTGATCGGCAGCATCAATACACAGAAGCATATGCTTGGTATTCCATACCGCGCGCAACTGCCGTTAACGACATTGGAGGAGGCGCAGACCATCGTCTCCGAGCTGCAGGAACGCCAGATCTCGAATGTTCGCATCCAATATTCGGGATGGTTCAACGGCGGAGTCGGGCAAGCGGTTCCGTCGAAGGTGAAGGTGGACAGCGCCATCGGGGGCGCATCGGGGCTGGAGAGGTTCCGCGCCTTTGCGAAGCAGTCGGGCGTGTCCTTCTTCCCTGATGTAGCCTTGCTGAACTTCTCCAATACGGATGGCCTCAGCACGAGCGGCGATGCTTCACGCCGATTAACCGGAGACCCGGCGTACATCTATCCGCTCGATCAGGCATTGAACCGCCGTGACCGCACGCGCACGCCGGCCTATCTGCTATCGCCAGCCAAGCTCGGCAAGGTGACCGAAGGGCTGCTGGGCGGATTGCAGCGCCTTCAGATGGACAGCATCTCGCTGCGCGATCTGGGCGACCAGTTGAATAGCGACTTCCGCAAGGGGAAGACCGTGGATCGGGTCGAGACGGAAGCAGTAGCTACAGCGGCACTGCGAAGCATTCAGTCCTCTGGCCTGCGCATCATGGTAGATGGGGGCAATGCCTACGCCCTGCCTTATGCAACGGATGTCACGAATGTGCCGATGTCCAATAGCGGCTTCAAGCTGGAGGATGAGGCGATCCCGTTCTATCAGATGGTGGTGCGGGGATACAGCGACTATACGGGGTCGCCATACAATCTGTCCACATACACGAATCCGAGACAATATCTATTGAAATGTCTGGAGTATGGCGCGCATCCGTATTTCACCTGGACGTATGAGCAGAATGCGGCAGTGAAGGAGACGGAATATGATTATTTCTATTCGGCCCAGTACAAGGAATGGATCGACCTAGCTCAGCAGCTTTATGGTGAAATGAACGAGGTCATGAAGCAGGCGCAGGGCAAGGGGATCGTCTCCCATGAGAAGCTGGCTGACGGTGTATACAAGACAGGGTATGAGAATGGCTTCTATGTCATTGTCAACTATAACGCTGCACCTGTAACTGCGGGAGGCGTGACAATCGAAGCCGAAGGCTTCACAACGGGTGGTGAGCGATCCTGAAAACGGTAATGAAGACGACAAAAAGACGCAGAACCTATGAGCAGCAAAAAGCGCTTTGGGGATTGGTCTATGTGCTGCCCTGGCTGATCGGCTTCTCCCTGTTCTTCCTGATTCCATTAATCAATTCCTTGCGTTATAGCTTGAGTACGGTTCAGAGCACCGAAGAGGGGCTCACTATCGAATTCATCGGTCTAGCCAACTATATCGAAGCGCTGACGGTGAATACGAACTTTAACCGGGCATTGACCGAATCGATACTGAATATGGTTGTGAATGTTCCGCTCATCGTCATTTTCAGCCTGTTCCTGGCTGTGCTGCTGAACCAGCATTTCTTTGGGCGATCGGCAGCCAGAGCGATCTTCTTCCTGCCGGTAATCCTGGCTTCGGGCGTGATTGCTTCGCTGGAGACGAACAGCCTGATCGAGGCGGTGAATGCCGAAAATCAGGGAGGGCGGTTCTTGAATGCCCTGGGCACCTTCGAGCTGGAACGGATGATGGTACGCGCCGGCGTCAGCGATTGGATCGTCACCTATCTGACAGGGGCGGTTGATCGCATCTATGAAATTGTCAGCAAGTCCGGCGTGCAGCTCCTGATCTTCCTTGCGGGCATTCAGACCATCTCTCCGCAGCTCTACGAGGCATCCAAGATCGAGGGAGCTACCGGCTATGAGGCGTTCTGGAAGATTACGTTCCCGATGGTCAGCCCGCTTATTTTGGTCAATGTCATCTATACGGTCATTGATTCGTTCGCCAGCAATTCGACGACGACTCTCATTCGAACGACAGGCTTCTCAAGCTTTAACTTCGGATTAAGCTCTGCGATGGCATGGATCTACTTCCTGGCAGTAGCGTTAATCTTGACAGTCAGCAGCTATATTATATCGAAGCGGGTGTTCTACTATGACTGACAACGCAGGGATACGCTGTGGCCCAAGCGGGCTTGGGAAAGGGGGAGGCATATGTTGACATTTGTGAAAACCCATCTGCTATCGCTGAACAATTGGAAGGGATGGCTGTGGTCCATGGTTCGCTTTGTGCTCATTACCGGGCTGTCCTTTGTCATTATCTTTCCGATCTTGAAGAAAATATCGGTAGCTATCAAGGACAGATCCGATCTGTATTCGCCAGTTGTGGTCTGGATTCCAGAGAATTTTTCCTGGGCGAATTTCAGCAATGCGATTAAGTTCATGGATTATTGGAAGACGCTGCTAAATACATTTTCTTTGTCGGGAACGACCACTATACTGACGGTGATCGCCTGCGCGCTGGCAGGGTATGGATTTGCGAGGCTGAAGTTCAAGGGGAGCAATCTGCTGTTCGCATGCGTCATCCTGACGATTCTGGTACCGCCGACGACGATACTGATCCCGATGTATCTCAATCTGAAGGATTTCACCCTGTTCGGCATCATTCCGCTGATTACCGGCAAACCGGTGAATCTGCTCAATACGTATTGGCCGTTCATCTTAACCTCAGCCACGGCGATGTCGTTCAAGGCAGGCTTGTTCATCTTCATCTTCCGGCAGTTCTTCCGGGGCATCCCGAAGGAAGTGGAGGAGGCGGCCTATGTGGACGGGGCTAATGTGACCAAGACCTTCACCCGGATCATGCTGCCGAACTCGCTGCCATCCATCCTGACGGTCAGTCTGTTCTCATTCGTCTGGCAATGGAATGACAGCTTCTATACGACGACTTATCTGACCTCAAGCAAGGTAATGGCTACACAGCTCTCGTCCTTGCCCTATAATTTGCAGCGGCTGCAAAATGGCGGCTCGGCGGAGGATCCGTTCTACCTGAGCATGGTACAGGATACAGGGATTCTGCTGGCTATTCTGCCGCTAATTATCATTTATCTGTTCGTTCAACGTCATTTTGTAGAGAGCGTGGAGCGGACGGGAATCGTAGGGTAATAGCAGCAAGCTGGATTGCTGCGGTCTCCATAGTGTACTCATCGCAGGGGAGAACTACCTGATACTTGCGGTGATTGTGATAGGGGGATGGTTAGGACCGTCGATGGCAGGATCGACATGAACAAGAGGCGGTGCCAGGGTGTTGACCACCCTGCACCGCCTCTCTTCGATAGAAGAAGTATCCGTCACCCATGCAATCTTAATGGGTTCCTGTCACATCAAGCGCAATGTTCGCTGCTTCCTTATGGAAGGTAGAGGCCGCGATCCTGTCCTGGAGCTTCGTGTAGAACAGCTCCTCATCCAGCGGCAGCTCTGCCCAGTCATCTGTCCAGGCGGAGAGGTGCATTGCATTGGAGAGAGTCAAGCCGTGAATTCCCTCGATACCGGGAGCGATGAGTTCCGTTCCATTCCGAATCGCCTCTACCCAGTTTCTCATAATCCCCAGATGCTGTGAATTATCTCCATAGGCGGGGATGTCGCATTTCCAGCATTCCGGGCTGCCGAATCCGCCTTTGAATTCTCGGTTGAATTGGCTCTCGGGCACACGGAGTCTCCAGAAGGTGAGCTTGTTGTCCTCGATGACAATTTTGCCGCGATCCCCGGTGACCTCCAGCCGGTTCGTGCCTGGCGCTTCGCCTGTTGTCGTGACGAACAGTCCGGTGGCGCCATTGTCATATTCCACATACGCTGTAACGTCGTCCTCCACCTCAATATTGCGATATTTGCCAAAAGACATGAAGGCCCGCACCCGCTTGGGCATCCCGCACATCCATTGCCACAGATCGAGCTGATGCGGGTCCTGGTTGAGCAGCACGCCGCCGCCTTCTCCAGCCCAGGTGGCGCGCCAGCTACCGGAATCATAATAGCTCTGTGGCCGGTACCAATTCGTAATAATCCAGATCGAACGCTTCAACTCGCCCAGCTCTCCTGAGTCAATCAAGTCCTTGAGCTTGCGGTACAGCGGATTGGTGCGCTGATTGTACATAATGGCGAATACTTTGCCACTCTTCAGAGCGACCGCATTCATCTCGGCTACTGCCTTGGTGTAGACGCCTGCTGGCTTCTCAATCAACGTATGAAGACCTTGCTGGAGAGCTTCGATCGCCAGCGTCGGATGATCATAATGCGGGGTGGCGATTAATACGGCATCCACAGTCCCCGAGCGGAGCAGCTCCCCCGGCTGATCGAATCGCGCGATGTGCTCCCCCAGATGCTGCTGTGCCCATTCCAGTCTCTCAGGACGCACATCGCATACAGCGGTCAGCTCGGCATGATCCACCTTGCCCGCTATGAGCTCTCTGGCATGAGCGGATCCCATGCTGCCGATGCCGATGATACCGATTCGTACATGGTTCATATTCAAGCCTCCTCCCGATGATGCTCATCCTGTATTTCGCTTAGCAGCTTCTTGATCGCGTGTACAGCCACAGCGAACCGCTTGGCAGGGCCCTCTGGCAGCGCGTACCCTGGAGAATCCGCTTCCAATCTGGAGAAATCCGAATACGACCACAGATGCGGCTCCAGGGACAGGAAGCCATCGTAACCGCTTGCCGATAGCCGCTGCAATATTTCTCTGACATGGCCGTCGCCGTCCCCGGCTGGCACGACGGAGCCGTTCGTGCGCAGGGCGTCCTTAACATGGATATAGGCAATATGCTTCTCCAGCAGCTCATACGCATCAGGGTAATTGACGACGCCGCATTGGACGAAGTTGGCGAAGTCGAAGATGAGCTGCACCTGATCGCTCTGCAGTGATTGCACAAGATCAAGACAGCGTTCGGGGGTGTCGCCGTAGATGCCATGCTCATTCTCATGCAGCAGCACCAATCCACTGCCCGCTGCCGCTTGGACGAATTGGCTCCAGCGAGCGATCACCTCATCACGATAGTCTTCCGGGGCCTCTCCCTTGGGAATATAAAAGCTGAACATACGGATATAACGGCACTCCAGCAGCCTAGCGAGCTCTACAGTATGCTTGAACTGTTCAAGATGAGGCCCGAATTCGTCCGTGATGCCAATCTTGCCTGTAGGGGAGCCTAAGGCGGATAGCCTGAAGCCTCTTGCATCCAGAGCGCGCTTAATTTCTCTGGCTTCGTCTAATGTGTAGTCTACAATCAGCCTGCCGCCCACCCCGCGCATTTCAATATGCTTGATGCCGTGCTGTTCCAATACATCCATCTGAGTGTTCAGATCGGTATCGATCTCATCTGCGAAAGCGGATAATATAAATCGACTCATAGCATCCCTCTTCTCCTCATATTCGTGTTGGATTCCATTTCCGTTGAACCTCGGAAGTCATTGCGGACTCTTCCATCATAAAATTGAGCGACAGGGATGTCTATGTAAAAATACAACATCATTTGCACTAATTGAATACGTTTTCACAAAAAAGGGAATCAATACTAAGCTTCTGTGTAATTAGGAAGGGGGGCGCATTCTTCTCCCTGTGCAGGGCAAGCCTGGGTAGCGTTCCGTGAGCCGGAAAGCTAGCCCAGGCTGTGCCCGAAGCATGGAGGATCAGCAATGAACGTGGCCGCGCTGCTACCGCTTCAAATGATAGGGCACCGTCGTGACCACAATATCCTGCTGCCGGAACAGTTGCGCACGCAGCAGCAGGCTGGTCTGATTATGGAGCATGGCATGCCACCAACTGCGCGTAATGAATTGTGGAATTAGCACAGTCACGGGGCCATGCTCCGGCGATTTGGCTTCCACCGTGTGAATAAACTTGAGCAGCGGGCGAATGACGCTCCGGTAGCTGGAGCGGATAACGACGAGTCTGACGCCGGGATTCCATTGCTCCCATTTGCGTTCCATCGCCTCAAGCTCCTCATCACTAAAGCCAACATAGACGGCAACCACCTGATCGCTTAACGAACGGGCATAGCTGAGCGAATGCATGACAACCCGCGTAATGCCGGCAACAGGAACAATGATCGTTCCCTTGGCTATATATGGCTTCTCCTTCTCAGGCTCGATGCGTAGCTCCTCGGCTATGTTGCTGTAGTGCTGGTGAATACGATAGAACAACAGGATGACAAGCGGCAAGAACACAAACACGACCCAAACCTGGCTCCACTTGGTGAAGATGAAGATGAGCGTAATGAACAAGGTCGTCAGCATCCCGATCGTATTCATGATCAGCTTGGGTACCCAGCCAGCCGGCTTCAGGCGAAGCCATCTTACGATCATCCCGAGCTGTGACAGGGTGAACGGAATGAATACGCCGACGGCATAGAGCGGGATCAAACCCTCTGTCTCTCCTCCAAACGCGAGGATGAGTGCGGCGGACAGGACGCCCAGGAACACGATGCCGTTGGAGAACCCGAGTCGGTCGCCGCGCACTGTGAATGCCCGCGGCATATATTTATCCTTGGCCAGCATGTAGGCCAGGAGCGGGAAGGCAGAATAGGCGGTATTGGCAGCCATAAACAAGATAAGGGCTGTCACGCCCTGAATCATATAATAGAAGATATTGCGCCCAAGCACCGCCTCTGCGATCTGCGAGACAACCGTAGATTTGGCATTGGGGACAATGCCGTAGCCGTAGGCGAGCAGCGTGATCCCCATAAACATCGCACCCAGCAGCACGCCCATCATAACGAGAGTGGTCGATGCGTTGCGGGGCGCAGGCTCGCGAAAATGCGGCACCGCATTGGACATCGCTTCGACGCCGGTCAGAGCCGAGCAGCCCGAGCTGAACGCCTTCAGCAGCAGGAAGAGTGTGACGCCATGCAGCGCAGCTCCAGCTCCAGATGATGCTGAGTGCATATCCCCACTTAGAAAACGAATCGCTCCGGTCACAAGGAGGGCGAAGATGGCAATGACGAACAGGTAGACAGGGATAGCCAGCACGCTGGCAGATTCTGTTACACCGCGCAGATTCATGATGGTAAGAAATCCGATCATGATCAGCGCGATCCCCACTCGGTCATCATGCAGCGCGGGAAAGGCGGAGACGATCGCATCGGTCCCCGCTGACGAGCTCACGGCGACAGTCAAGATGTAATCGACGAGCAGCGAGCCGCCCGCGAGCAGGCCAGTTGCCGTGCCCAGATTGTCTTTGGCAACGATATACGCACCGCCTCCAGTCGGATAAGCGGCGATCGTCTGGCGGTAAGACAGGATGAGAATCAGCAGCAGCCCAAGCACTGCGACAGCGATCGGCAGCGAGTACCAGAGTGCGGCAGTTCCAGCCAGCAGCAGCACGAGCAGAATCTGCTCCGTGCCGTAAGCGACCGAAGACAGGGCATCGGACGAGAGGACGGCCAGCGCCTTCAGCTTGCCGAGCTTTTCATTGGCCAGGGCGCTGCTTTTCATCGGTCGTCCGATAAACAGCCGTTTCAATTGAGTAACCATCGGTATTTCTTCCTCTCTTGACGCTTACGGGGTTAGCTGACGGATTCGGGCCTGAGGAGGCAGCCCTACGCCACGGCTTGCGCCTGACGATTCACCCCATAGGCATGCGTGCAGAGCGTTTCCTCAATCGCGCTCGCATCACTTGCCTGTTCGGTTCCCCCGCTCCTGCATGATTGCAGGACTCAGCGTTCTTGCAATATATGTTACGAGATGAATGATACGCCTTGTGAGCAATAACTGTAAAGGTTCGGGAAGGGGTGAAAACGGCTGAAAAAGCGAATTTAATGCGAAGAAATCGGTTACAACGGGGGAGCGCCGCTGGCGCGCTTGCATTTGGTTGCAATCTCGCCAGCTTTTGCGCTTGCTGCTGCTATGCTTGTTGTGTGCTGCGATGCTTCCCTGACTGCTTGCTGCCAATTCGAAGCTGAATCACAATCATCACGATGACCAGGATTGCCAGACCATAGATGGCAGACGTATAGCCTCCGAATCTGTCGTGCATCACGCCGACAAACAGCGGCCCGAGTGAGGCGATCATGTAGCCGCCAGATTGGGTCATGGCAGACAGTGAGCTTGCTTCCTCCGCATCGGCCGCCTCATCGATCGGCAGCATCAGAGCGATCGGGAACAGTCCTCCAGCACCTAGCCCCAGCACGATGGCAATCAGCCATGGCGATGCGTGCAGCAGCAGAAGCAGCAGACCGATCAGCTCCAGGAGCGAGCAGGCAACGAGCCATACGCCACGGCGCTGATAGCGGCTGATGAGGAGCGGCATGAGCAGGCTCATCGGAATCTGCACCACGGTGAACAGCGTCAGCACCGAGCCGGCTGTCTGCCTGCTGGCGCCCATCTCCTCCACGATCGGTGCGAGCCATGCCGTCATCGAATAGAAGATGACAGCCATCAGCCCGAAGAAGCCCGTCAGCAGCCAGGCGCGCTTGCTGCGCAGCGGCAGTCCGGCACGCTTGGCTTGCGGCGTCGTCTGCACAGCGGGCTCATCCGAGCCAGCTACCCGCTGCTTCGGCTTGATCGGCCGCCACCAGAATAGAAGAGCGGCGAAGGCGAGCACCGACCAGGAGGCAGCGGATGCCTGCCAGGAATCATTGAGGGCGGATTGCAGCGGCACAGCCAGCGCGGCGCCGAGTCCCGCTCCGATGACCAGTGACATTGAATAGACACCGACGATAGCGGTGGGATTGTCAAAATGGCGCTTGACGAAGCCGGATAGCAGCGGTCCTGTAATAGCGATGCCGATCCCGGCGACAAGAGCGGTTAGCAGCAGCATCCAGCCCGTGGAGGCGGCGAATCTCGCCGCGGTTGCGCCGCCGATGAGCAGCAGGCAGCAGGCTACCGTCCGCTCCAAGCCGAAGCGGGAGCTGAGCTTTACGGCTGCAGGGGCGAAAAAGCCCATGCACAGTACAGGAAGCGAGGTCAGCAGGCTGGCGAGTGCTCCACTCATGCCAAGCGACTCGCGGATCGTTTCGAGCAGCGGCGAGACAGATGAAATGGCCGGACGAAGATTCAGTGAAGCAAGGAATAAGGCGGTTAGCAAAAATAGAAAACGCATGGCTGTCTCATCTCCATATGATGTATTGCATCGCATCCGTTTATCCGCACAACACTGGCTGTGCGATGGATACTGTAGCATCTTCAAGTGTATAGGGAAGAATATGATTGATCAATATGATTATTTCTATTATTATCATAGATACAATCAATGATTCGGAGGGGATGAGCTTGGAAATTCGCCAGCTCCGTTACTTTATGGCTGTATGCGAGGAGATGCACTTCACGAAGGCCGCGGACAAGATCGGCATCTCCCAGCCAACGCTAAGCCAGCAGATACGAGCATTGGAGGATGAGCTGAACATCCCGCTGTTTGATCGGCTAGGCAAAAGGATTGCCCTGACAGAGGCAGGCAAGCTGCTGCTGCTATACAGTACCCAGATTGAGCGCAACCTTCAGAACGCGCAGGAGGCCATTGCAGAGCTGCGGCAGATGCAGCGCGGTGTGTTGCGAATCGCTGTGCTGCCGTCGGATCTGGACTATCGGATTACCGAGCTGCTGACGACATATCACAGGGAATATCCGTCCATCAAGCTCCAGGTGATCGCCTCTGTCGAGATTGTGCAGCAGGTGCTGGACAATGAGGTCGATCTGGGAATCAGCCTGGAGGGAGAGCCGGATGAGAGGCTCGTAAGCATCCCGCTATGCAGGGAGGACTATGTGCTGGTCGTCTCTGAGGGTCATCCGCTGTATGGTAGACAGCAGCCGATTATGCTGGAGGAGCTGAGGACACTACCAACGATTATGTATCCGCAAGGGTATATCGGTCGTGACATCGTCGAGCAATATACACGTCGGCGCGGCTTCTTGCTCAACACACAGATGGAGACGACCTCGGCAACCTCGGTGCTTAGTCTCGTCAAGGCGAACCAGGGGGCGACCATCCAGCCTTGGTCGCTCATCGTTCAGATGGGCGATCCTGCGTTGCACTGTATTCCCATAATTGAGGAGACGCCTTGTCGGAAGCTGGAGATTATCCATCGTTCAGATCGTTATATGGGGCAGGCAGCGAGGCAGTTCATGCAGCGTGTGATCCGCTTCTTTACGTAAAGAGGCAGACTATTGACAACGAAATTAATAATCGTTATCATTAAGCAAGCAGATGGAAATGATTGCTTGCGCTCGAATTCGGTTCGGCGCGAAACGAAGCTATGCCAGCCCAAGCCAGTACCCGGTTGAACATGTCGACCGGGGATTCGTGCTGAGCTTGAAGCTGCTGGCATGAGGGGGGACATCGATGAATGAAGGAATGGATTGGACGCTGATAGAGCATAACTTAAATATATCGCCTACAGGTGCTGCTGAGCCCCTCGCGGAATTACCGGCAGCCATGCTGCTGGATCATGAGCAAGCTAGAACGATGCTGGAGCAGGCTGGCGCCGCTGTCCGTGCTGACGGGCTCGTACTGCCGGCTTCCTTTGCCGGGTTAAGCGTGTATTACTTGTTCGCCGCATCGATAATAATGATGGCGCAGAGCAACCGCCTGCCGGATCTATCAATGGATAATCTGACCCTTCAACTAGAACGCTACGGAGATGATCACGCCCATCTTCGCTATCTTGTTCATCGGCCATCTGGACAAGAGCTGCCGGAGGAGCCGGAGGCGATGGAGGCGTTCGTGGAACAGGAGGTTACAAGGTATATTCAGGAGGTTATGGTACCGCTGGTTGAAGGGATAGCCGAGGCAGCAGGAGTCAAGAGCGCCATGATCTGGAACCAGTTCAGCGGTCAGTATACGTATCTGAAGAAGTTGTTCTTCATGCAAGTCCAGGATGTCCAGGCGCAGGCGCGCTTCGAGCGGATCTATGACCTAATTCTGAATCGGGTGTCGCCAGAGGTGTTCGGCCGCCGCAGACACCCATTTGTTCACAAGCCACGCTACATCGACAATCCTGCGAACCCGGAGGAGAAGTGGATGATTCGCTCCTCCTGCTGTATGTACTATGCAAGAGAGAACGGCCGCAAATGCTTCACCTGCCCGAAGATGACGCCATCCGAGCTGGAGGAACGCAAGCAGGAGCTGCTTGCTTCTGCCAAGTAGACATCAGGGCAGACATAGGAAACCCCCGTTTATGGCGATCAGCCGTGAACGGGGGTTTCGCTATGTGTCTTCAGATCAACTGCGAACGGGTGAGTGCTGCTGTTGCCGCTGCACTAGGCGATAGAACAGGGAGACGATGAGAGATAGCAGACTCACGCCAGCCATGCCCCAAAATAGCAGGGTGAATGCACCCGGCAGCTCGGCTGGCGAATATGCGCCAAGCACGCTGCTGCTCAACGCCACGCTGAAGGCGCCGCTGAAGAACTGCAGTAGTTGGAACAGTCCCATCCCCGATCCGATATGCTCGCTCGGAAGCACCCTTGACAGTTCATTGGACACACTGGCATTGAGAGCGGAGAAGCTGATGATCAATAGGGAGTAAAAGAGCATAATAGCATAGTGCGACAGGTTGCCAAGCAGTGCGAACAGTACACCGGCTGCCAGCAGCAGCCACGGCGCCACGCGGAACAACGGCTCATTGCCGAAGCGGTCGATGGCTCGTCCGATGTAATTGGCGGCGAGCATGGACAGCAGGGCGCCAGGAAATAGTACAAAGCCAGATTCATTCGGTGTCAGGTGAAATACATGCGACAGCAACTGCGGCAGCAAAAACAGAGCGGCAAAATTGTTGATGTAGGCCGTTATGCCCAGCAGCGTCAACAGCAGATAGGGACGATTGCGCAGCAGCACCGGTTGAACAAACGGATGCGCTATCCGGCGGATGCGGATCCAAAAGAACGCCAGGGCGGCAATACCTAAGGCAAGCACAGCAGCCAAGCGGCTCGTCAGGAACAGCAGCAGTCCAGTCGAGCCGATGCCGAGCAGCACCGCTCCCGGCCAGTCGAAGGTTCCCTTGCGCGGCTGCTCCTGCGGCAGCAGCTTCAGAAAGACGGGAATGAACAGCAGGGAGATGCCGGTAATTAGAAACAGCGTGTTCCAGCCCAGATATTGTGTAATGGCTCCGCCAGCCACCGGGCCAAGCCCAAGTCCGAGCGAGGCGGCCGAGCTGATGAGCGCCATAGCTTTGCCGCGGCGTTCAAGCGGAATATAACGGGTGATAAACACGATCGCAAGGCTCATCACCGAGCCAGCGCCGGCAGATTGCACCAGTCGGGCCACCAGCAGCAGCCCGAAGCTATGGCTGAAGAAGCCCAGTATCGATGCCCCGCCCAGGCAGCTAAGAGCGATGACGAGCAGCCGCTTGATCGGCACGAAGTCAGACAAGCGGCTGTACGTGATCGAGGCGATGGCGAACAGGATTGAATATCCGGTTACGATCCATGAGGCCGTCGTGGACGCCAGTCCGAATTCCTTCGCTACCTGCGGCAGGGCGAGATTGAACATCATCGTGTTCATAATTACGAGAACGAGTGTGGCCCCCATAAGCGGGATGATCAGCTTTTCCCGGAGGCTGTGTATTTCGTCAGAATTGTTGGCAGATCGTGAAGAAGACATTGGTTTTCCCTCCGAATTACGTAATGTTCGATCATTGTCGAACTATAAAAATATAGCATGAGATATGATACAATGCAATAAGCAGGATTACTGAGGGAGGGGAGGAGGAGCCGTGATGAGAAAGCTGTATCATCCTGATCGGGATACTATTCAGCTAACAGCAATCTTTGCCGCTCTGAGCGACCCGCTTCGGCTGCAGCTTGTCCAGGATGTGGCCAGCGCCGGGGAGCAGGCGTGTGGCGCCTTCCAGTATCCGATCGCCAAGTCCACCATGACGCATCACGTCCGCGCGCTGCGCGAGGCGGGGGTGTTGAAGGTGCGTATCCAAGGTACACAGCATTTTCTGTCCTTGCGCAGGGCCGATCTGGAGGATCGCTTCCCCGGGCTGCTGGAGCTGGTGCTGGCATCGGATCGGGAGCCGCTGCTACGGCATACGGCAGCAGCTAGCGGGGAAGTGGAGCTGCAGGCGGATGAGGCGGAGGGCTAGATGGCTATAGCTGAACAACGACGTTAACATTAAAAGGGGAGTTATCGATGTACGAAATAGATATTCATCTCTATGAGGACTGGCTGGCTACTGTCCGGCAGATCTTTGCCGGTTCAGGGCAGCCACTGCCAGCGGAGGCTACGGATAAGCAGGTTGGGCTGGCTTATTATATCCAGAATGCAGCAGATCTGGAGGAGGCGGAGCGGCTGCGCGCCGCCAATGAGGAGCGACTGAACCAGATGGAGCAGACGATCAGGGATAATCTGGAGCAGGTGATCGCCCCGGACATTCTCCAGCGGACAGGGTATGATGGAAGCCGCTTTTGCTTCCGATGGGTATTCAACCAGGGCGAGCATATCGTAGAGGAGTGCTCGCAGTACCGCATCTCGCTGTAGGCGGGGAGCAGACAGGAACAAGCCGAAGCACAGGCAGGCTGCCGGATAACGGATAGGATAGATATGTTAAGCAACGCTGCTGAGCGGGCGGGCGCACAGCAGGTATACGGGCTGTGGCGAATTTCGCATGGTTGCTCCGCGCCCTCCTGTCCGCAGCATGCTTATAGCTTCACAATTGTCCGTCCACGCAGCCGTCCCTGAAGGATCGCATCCAGTCGCTCGGGGAGCTGGTCAAGCGCGATTTCCTCTGTTACCTCGTCTAGCGCCGCCCCAAGCTTTCGATCCGCAGCCAGTCGGCTCCAGATGGCGAGCCGTGTCTCCATGGCACAAGCTACAGAATCGATACCGAGCAGGCTGACGCCTCGCAGGATGAAGGGATACACCGTCAACGGCAGCTCGCTGCCCCCGGCAAGTCCGCAAGCGGCCACCGCTCCGCCATAGCGCACGGTGCTGATGACATGCGCCAGCGTCGAGCTGCCCACTGTATCGACAGCCCCAGCCCAGCGCTGCTTGCCGAGCGTGGCGGGCGATGACGGCGCAACCGCTGCTCTGTCCAGCACATGGACAGCTCCAAGCGTGCGCAGGTAATGGTGCTCGTCCGACTTGCCGGTGCTGGCGGCCACTTCATAGCCGTGCGCAGCAAGCATCGCGACAGCCAGGCTGCCAACGCCCCCGGTAGCGCCGGTTACGAGCACAGGCCCATTCTGCGGCTGCACGCCAAGATGCTGCAGTCGATCTACGGCGAGCGCCGCGGTAAAGCCGGCAGTGCCGTATTGCATCGCCTGTCGCAAGGTCATGCCATGCGGCAGCGGGACGATCCAGTCGGCCGGAACCCTGGCATACTGACTGAAGCCGCCTGGATGCGACACGCCCAGCCCATAGCCTGTAACTAGCACCTGATCACCAGGCTTGAAGCGCGCATCGCTTGAGGCCTCGACGATACCGGCAAGGTCTATCCCTGGGATAAACGGGTAAGTCTTCACAATCTTGCTGTCGGGAACGGCAGCCAGGCCATCCTTGTAATTGACGCTGGAATAGGCCACCTGTATCGTGACCTCGCCCTCAGGGAGCTGCTCCAAGGTTTGCTTCACGACCCCGCGTTGGAATTCCCCATGTTGGTTGTCCACTACAAAAGCTGTAAAGGTTGTCATGCAGATCACCCTCCTTGCTCCCATTATATATCAAAGTCAGCGGAGGAAGCGGAGGAAGGCTGTGTCGACTTGCACAAAATTTACTGTTTCCGAATAAACGCATCAATAAGATCACTCACGCTTACGTCGCCCAGGTCCTCGACGAGTTGGTCGGCCTTGGTCTTTTTGCGGAGCGAGCCTTGAAGGACGATCTGTATATTTTGATCCCTGTCCACCAGTACGGACAAGACTTCGAGAGCGCCTGTGAGCAAGCCAATAACAACAGCAACCTGCTGCGGGGACAGCTTGGGCTGCTTGCTGTTCGTTTTGCTGCCATTTTTGCCGTTACCATTACATTTTCCGTTCCCATTTCCATTGCCGTTTCCGTTGCCATTACTGCTGATGCTGCCTCTTCTGGCCATGCGAGCTCACCGCCTACTCAGACAATAATGGTGCTCGAATCGGGCTGGCTGCTCCCGTCTGTTCCGATCCCCGCGATAAAAGAACCGATAATAACAAACACAACAATGAATGTGACTAATCGTATCCGATCATCTTCCGTCATCTGGCACCACCTGACCTGTAAGAGATTGATATGTTATTGTATGAAATTTGGTTCCGTTGGTTCGAATATCGGGCGAATGTGGGGGAGGAATTGGAGGAATAGGGGTTCTCGGCTTACGTTTGTATAAGAAATCATGAAGGAAAGTGTATTGCCCTCCTATCGGGAGTAGGCTACACTAAAAAAGTTGAAATTGAGAATGATAATCAATTAAAATAGGGGTGGACGAGGGCAATGACGAAAATGGGGCGATTGACATTAGGAATGACTCTGTTGCTCATGCTGTCAACAGCAATGACGGCCTGTGGGTCGGGTACGAACGAGCCTGGGGAGGCTGTACCGACAAAGACAGAGCAGACCCAGCAGCGGGCGCAAGGGGAATTGGAGGAGAAGGCAACCCGTATTGTGCAGGATGAATTCGGGGAGGTGACCATACCGGTACATCCTCAGCGTATCGCAGGCATCTATCTGGAGGATTACTTGCTCGCGTTGGGGGTGAAGCCAATAGTGCAGTGGTATCATCCGTATTGGGGAACTCAGGAGTATCTGAAGCTCGATGCGCCGCTGTTTGATATTTCCGGGAGTCTGGAGGCCTTGCTGCAGCAGGCCCCGGATCTGATTCTAGTCGATGGTGCCGTGGATAAGGAGAAGTATGAGCTGTATTCCAAGATTGCGCCGACCTATCGCCTCAAGGAAGAGGCGCTGAGTAGTACGAGGAATACCATAACGACGATTGCCGATGTGCTCGGTATTCCGGAGAAGGCAGAGCAAGTGCTGAGCTCCTATGAGCACAAGGTTAATGAGGGAAGGCAGAAGCTGCAACAGGCTGTGGGCGATGAGACTGTCGCCGTCGTTCGTATCAATATAGACGACAAGTCGCTAGCATTGTTTGGAGTTCATAACAGCTATACCGGGGTCATCTACAGTGAATTCGGGCTGAAGCCTGTACCGATGGTGGCCGATATGACGGATTATCAGATGATGCTGTCCGAGGAGGCAATCCCTGATCTGAATGCCGATCATCTGATTCTATTCCCATCCAATGGCGATTGGAGCACTGCAGACAACCAGCAGGTGTTTGAGGTGCTCGACAATCCGTTGTGGAGATCGGTGCCAGCGGTGCAAAAGGGCAATGTGTACCGGTTTGAGCGCTCGCATTGGCAGAGCGGGCAGATTACGGCCAACTCCATGAAGCTGGATGACCTGCTGCAGGCCATGGTGAAATAGTCTTGCCTGGGCTTTCCTTCAGATAGGCGATAGGATCATCATGAATGAGTGGGGTGGATCGCATGCCGCTAGCCTATTCGCTGACGGATATTACACGGATTCAACAGCCAGCACAGGAAATCGGCCCGGCCGTATCTTATGCACAGCATACCTTGTTCATTGCTGCAGAGGGCTGGGGCAGTCTAGCGGCCGATGAATTGCGATGGCAGTTAACCCAGGGCTGGGGATTTTATCTGGAGCCTGGAGCGGTGCATAAGCTGGAGGCTGGAGAACAGGGGCTGAGCTATTACAGGATTCGCTTCGAGGTGATGGGAAAGAGAGCGAAGCAGTCGCGCCTGACCGCCGGAGCTGTCCTGCTGCAGCCGGGTCCCATCTCATGTCATCCCTTCTCGCAATGCATGCTGCTGCTGGAGACGATCTGCAGCCATGTGGATGTCGGTGGACAACTAGAGGCTTTTCACAATCATATTCGCTTTCAGGAGCTGCTGTTGTTCCTCTTTCAACAAAATGCAGGGCAGCAAGAGGGACGTGTTGAACATGAGGCAGTAGAGAGGACGATACGCTATATAGCAGATCACTACAACGAGCCGCTCACTGTGGATCAGCTTGCGGGAAGAGCTGGCGTAAGCAGATGGCGCTATTCCCAGTTGTTCAAGGAGCTGACAGGGCATATTCCGCTCGAATATATTAATGCAATCCGTCTTGAGCATGCACAGCATCTGCTCATCTTGACCGAGGACAGGCTATGCGACATTGCTCAGGCTGTCGGCTATAGCAACGAGTATTACTTTAACCGACGCTTCAAGCAGGCGATGGGGATCTCACCGGGGCAATACAGGCGCAGGCAGCATACATATTCGCGCATTTTTGCGCCTTTTCTAGAGGACTACCTGGTGGCGCTGGGGATTATGCCGATCGCGCAGATGTACCATGCGCAGTGGGGGCGGCAGGATTATCTTGGTCTGAGACAGGTGCCGCAGATCGATATTGCTACGATGGAGTCGAAGAAGCTGAAGCGGCTGCAGCCGGACTTCATCGTGCTCGATGCCGGCTGTCAGCGTTGGCAACTGGAGCGCTACAAGGAGGTGGCTCCCGTGTTCAAGCTGCCCTACCTCGGTGAGGATTGGCGCGCGACGCTGCGCATGATCGCAGCCATCTTCGGCAGACAAGCTCGGGCGCAAAACGTTATTGAGCTCTACGAACGCAAGGCAGAAGAGGCCCGGAAGCTGTTGGCGAAGCACGCCCCGGGCATAAGCGTTGCCTGCTTGCGTATCTCTGCCTGCGGTGTCTGCCTGTATGGGGGGCAGAGTCTGGGCTATACCGGGACCGTATTGCACACTGACCTCGGCTTGCGTATTCCCGAGAGTGTACAGCGCCTGACGGAGGGGAAGCGAATGGTCGAGTTGGATGAGCGGCAGTTGACCGAGATCGATGCGGACTATTTATTTGTCACCTTTGATAAGCTGGAGGGGGAGGGACGGGAGCTGCTGTCCAGTCCGGTCTGGAGAGCAGTGCCGGCTGTCCGCGAAGGAAGGGTCAGGGAGGTGGATTTTCTCGCTTGGATGAGCTATGGTGTGCTGGCTCATCATCGGAAGATTAGAGATGTTGTGGAAACGCTCTGTTAGTTGCAGGTGAAGCAGGAGCGATGGGAGAGCCTTTAGCGATGCTGTTGATGGCAGGCAATGCCGTCTTTATTCAGTAAGCTGAAGGCTTTTTGTGATGCATGTCACATCGCAACGCCATAATTAAGGATAAAATAAAAATAAATCCACATAACCAAATTAATTTTTAGTACAATACGGTTAAGAAACAGACATAATCAGAAAGAAGGCGACTCTATGAGATTCGATCTGTTACATCCGTCCGACCAGATATTGATGATGATGCAGCGCATCTACAGCTACGGCATGACGACAACCTCAGGCGGCAACCTGTCGGTGCTGGACGAGAACGGCGATATGTGGATTACGCCTGCCGGCATCGATAAGGGAGAGCTGACACGTCAGGACATGGTCTGCGTCAAGGCAGATGGCACGATCGTCGGCAAGCATAAGCCCTCCAGCGAGCATCCATTCCATATGCTGGTGTACCGCAAGCGACCGGATCTGCGGGCTGTTGTGCACGCGCATCCTCCAGCGCTGGTGGCCTTCAGCATCGTCAGGCAGATTCCCAATGTGCATCTGCTGCCGAATGATCACCGCATCTGCGGCACGGTCGGGATGGCGGAATATGGTCTGCCGGGCAGTATGGAGCTGGGCGAGAAGATCGCTGCTGTATTCGCGGAGGGAATCGACACGGTTATGCTGGAGAATCATGGCGTGGTGGTAGGTGGAGCCGATCTGTTCCAGGCGTTCCAGCGCTTCGAGACGCTTGAATACTGCGCTCGTCTGGAAATTAAGGCGCGCCGCATCGGTACCCCTGTCTCGCTGCAGCCTGCAGAGCTGGTGGAGAAGCGGGAGGAGCTGCAGGAGGAGTTCGTCCCCGGTACCTGCACGAGCGAGGAGCGGGAGGCGCGGCGCGAGATGTGCAAGCTGATTCATCGTTCCTATGACCAGCGGCTGTTCACCAGCACGCAGGGCACCTTCTCGCAGCGGCTTAGCGACGGCTCCTTCATCATTACACCATTCGATAGGGACCGCAAATATTTGGAGCCGGCCGACCTGGTGCGCATTCAGAATGGCAAGAAGGAGCAGGGCAAGACGCCAAGCCGCTCGGTGAGGTTTCACCAGTATATTTATGACACCCAGCCGCATGTCAATTCGGTCATTATCGCGCATCCGCCGAACATTATGGCATTTGCGGTGACGAACGAGGAGTTCGATTCGCGTACTATCCCGGAGAGCTACATCCTGCTCCGCAACATTCCGAAGCTGCCGCATGGTGATCTCTACACGGCGCCAGCGGAGGCGGCGAAGCTGTTCCGTATGGATACGCCGATCGTTATCGCCGAGAATGACTGTGTCATTGTTACAGGACAGACGCTCCTGAACACATTCGACCGCCTGGAGGTGGCGGAATATAGTGCGAAGGCCATCATCTCGGCGCGGGCGCTCGGAGAGATTATTCATATGGAGCGGGCACGTATCGAGGAGATCGAAGAGGCTTTTCATTTGAAGTAGGTCAGATATTGCCGGAGGTTCATTCCGGGCAAGGCACTTGCTCGCAGACGGCTCCCAAAGATTGCTATCAAGAATCCGTCTTAAAATGTAATATTATATGACATCTTGCCTGTTCAAGAAGCCGCAATTGCTCTATAATAGGAGCACATGCAGCATCTCAGGCCGTTGTTATGCTGGTCTGGAGAAGCTGTTCCCGTCTTGGGGACAGCTTTTTTTGCCGTCTGTGCCGAAGAGGGACACATCTAAAGATTCCATACCCAATCCAAAGATGACGGGATAGCGTCACCGCTGCAAACGGGATATGATGAACGCTTATTGCAATGATGTAAGCGATTTAATACGGAAGGGTCAACTATAGGACAGCCGCTTGGGGGATAGAACGATGATGATCGACTGGATTAACGGACATTCACGAGAAATGAACCTGCGCTCCAAGCTGCTGCTGCTGTTCGTTGCGCTGACGCTGCTGCCTCTCGGGCTGCATGGTTTAGTTAACTACCGCCATTTCTCGCAGACGCTGGATCACAAGACCGAGCAATTCACCATTGATATTGTGCGGCAGATTAATGCCAACTTGAACCGTCTGCTCAAGGACTATGAACGCTTGTCCCTGATGCCGCTCTATGATCAGATCGTGCTAGGCATCCTCGCCAAATACAATGGGCCGATGGGCTCGGCAGCCTGGGCGCAGTCCGATGATTACTTGAAGATGAAGCTGTACACCTCAGGGCAGGTGTACGACCGCCCGGAGATTCGCGGCATTCACCTGATCAGCAACAGCGGCATCCTGTTCTCCAGCGTGGATTCACTGGCGATCGAGGCCGTCTGGGACAGCCGTCAGGATGAATGGTTCAAGGAGCTGGAGGGCTCGGATGGCCAGTGGCGGCTGCTCCCGCCGCATGAGCCGAGCTACTATCTGACCCGGCAGGAGGAGCCTTATATAGCTATTGCCAGAGAGATTCGCGACCCCGGCACACTGTCGCGGCTCGGCTATATTGTCATCGATATGAAGCTGGAGGCGTTCCGGCAGGTGCTCTCCAACCTGAACTTCGAGCAGGACGCGAGCCTGATGATTGTTGACAGCCGGCAACGGCTGATGTTCGAGCGCATCTCCGCCGGTGGACTATCCGCTTATGAACGGTTGTTTCGAGATGGGCGGCTGCAGGTTGACCCGGACAAGGGCAACCAGAAGCTGGTGCTGGACAGCAGGCAATACTTGTATGTTCAGCACCATTCGAGCTATTCCGGCCTGTCTGTTATTAGCCTGACGCCCATTGCTGTGATTCAGAAGGAGTCGCGAGCGATGGTGGCCTTCACCTTCTGGTTCGGCGTGCTATGTATGGCAGGTGTGGCTATTCTGGCAGCGATATTGGCCTACCGCATCACCCGCCCGCTCATTCGCCTGAAGCAGCATATGGTACGGGCGGAGCAGGGCGATTTCAGCCAGCGTGTGACTGACTTCAGCAATGATGAATTCGGCCAACTGAGCCGCGGCTTTAACCGGATGATGGAGGAGATCAACAGGCTGTTTAACGAGGTGTTCATCCTGGGCATCCGTGAGAAGGAGGCCGAGCTGTCCGCGCTGCAGAGTCAGATCAATCCGCATTTTATCTATAACACATTGGAGTCCATCAATATGATGGCGATCCGTCGCAAGCATGAGGAGGTGTCGGATATGGTCACGGCGCTCGGCAAGCTGCTTAGGTACACGATTGATAAGGTAGATCGGCTTGTATTGCTGCATGAGGAGATCGCCTTCGTCGATTCCTACGTGCGCATCCAGCAGGTTCGCTATGCGGGCAAGCTGCAGGTTATCTATGACATCGATGATGCGGTGAAGCCCTATCCCATTCCGAAGCTGATTCTGCAGCCGCTGGTGGAGAACGCGCTCTATCATGGGCTGGAGGGGCAGGAGGAACGGGAGGAGCCGGGCGTCATCTGGGTGTCGGCGCTCCAGTTCGAGGATGAGCTGCTGCTTACCGTTCGGGATAATGGCAAAGGCTTGAGCGAGCAGGAGATTGATGTGCTTAATGCCGCAATCGGCTTACAGCCCAGCTATCAATCATTGCAAGCAAATCATGAGGATAAGCTGGGCCTGAACAACATCTGTCAGCGCATCCGGCTCATCTATGGCGAGCGCGGCAGTCTCAGTGTGGACGGGAGCCCTGGTCAGGGGCTGGCGGTGACGATTACGATTCCAATTCATGCGAATGGGAGATGAGCATATGTACAAGGTGGTGCTGGTAGAGGATGAACGGGTTATCCGCCAAGGCTTGCGGGAGCTGATCGGTCAAGCGGTGCCGCAATTTGCGGTGACGGGGGAGGCGGCGAGCGGAGTGGAGGCTCTGGAATATCTGAAATGCGAGGTGCCGGATCTGTTGATTACCGACATTCGGATGCGGGAGATGGACGGGCTGACGATGGTGTCGCGGGTGCGCGAGATGTATCCTGAGCTGCCTATTATGATCATCAGCGGCTACGGAGAGTTCGAATATGCGCGGCGGGCGATTGAATACGGGGTGAGCCATTTCCTGCTCAAGCCGATCGAACGTCATGAGTTTGTTGCCGCAGTACACAAGATTCAGCACCTCCTCGACCGCAAATACGGCATTGTCGAGCGCCAGCCAGAGACGATGGACAGCGAGGCCAGCGGCAAGGAGGCTCGCAGGCTCATCCGCGACATTAAGGAGTATGTGAAGCTTCACCTGGATGGCGATCTGCGCCTGCAGACGGTGGCGGAGGTCGTCCACCTGAATGCGACCTATCTGAGTCAATTGTTCAAGAGCGAGACCGGCGTCAACTACTCGGAATATATCGCGGACGCACGTATGGAGCGGGCACGCTGGCTGCTGGCGCATACCCGGCTCAAAATTTATGACGTTGCGCGTCTCTCCGGCCATCAGAGCCCCAAGCATTTCATGCTGGTCTTCAAGCAGCAGAACGGGATGACAGCAGGCGAGTATCGCGAGCGCTTCAGCTTGCCTGAGCAGGCAGAGAGCAATAAGGAATAGCGCACTTCGCATCATGGGGCTGGAGCTTAGTCGTTCAATGTATAAAGATTGCGTACCAATTCTTGAAATGGCGTGATTTAAGGACACAATGCCGCTGGGCTATACTCAAATGGCAAGCGATACAGCATCGCTAGCGACATAGCGGATAAGGGGGATTCATATGAGAAAGGCAGCATGGACAGCTATTCTGGCATTTCTGCTTGTGGCCGCGGTCGGCTGCAGCAGCAACTCAGGCAGCGGCGGTGCTCCGCAAGGCGGGCAGGAGGGCACGGATCAAAGCGAGCAAGTCGAGCAGGTCGAGCTGAAGTTCATGATGTGGGGCAATCAGGCGCACATGGATGTGTACAATAAGCTGATCGCAGACTTTACCAAGGATAATCCGGGCATCAAGGTAACGATGGAATCGGTGCCATTCGCGGAATACCAGCAGAAAGTTTCGGTGCTCGCCGCCGGTCGCTCACTCCCGGATATTGCTTGGGTGTCGGAGCGAATGCTGCCGCAATTCAAGGCGAACGGCATCTTGGCAGATGTATCCGAGTTCAAGGAGGATGCGTCCTTCAAGCTGGAGGACTACATTCCGAGCACGCTCGATCTGTTCCGTGATGGCGATCAGTTGCTAGGCTTGCCGTTCTCGACGCCGCCGGTCGTCATGTTCTACAACAAGACGCTGTTCGATGCGGCCGGGCTGACCGATCCGAATACGCTAGCAGCTGCAGGACAATGGACATGGGCGAAATTCGAGGAGACGGCCAAGACCCTCTCCAATAAGAATGCCGCGAATCGCATCTATGGGGCGAACTTCTTCCGCGACTGGAAGACATGGGCCATCCTGTCCTCCTATTCCTGGTCATTCGGCAGCGGACCGTTCAATGACGAGATGACGAAGTTTACCTGGAATGACGCCTATGGTGTGGAGACGTTCGCGATGCTGGAGCGTATGATGTTCACCGACGAATCTCACCCCAAGGCAGGAGAACAGATCAGCTTCGACGCCGGGAATGTAGGGATGTTCTTTGATAATTATTCTTACGTCTCCAAGGCGCGTGAGATTACAGGCTTTGAATGGAGCATCGCGCCGATGCCGGCTGGCGACAAGGGCAGTGTCTCGATGCTCGGTCAAGCTGGATATACACTGTTTAAGGACAGCAAGCACCCTGAGGAAGCGAAGAAGCTGCTGAAATATTTCGCCAGCGAGCAGGGCATTCAGGCGACCGCGACTTATTTCGTGCCGCCGCGCACCTCGGTGCTCAATTCGGATGTGTTCCTGAACCAGCCGAACAACCCGAGCAAGGAGCATATCATTCAGGCGGTCATCGATGAAATGCCGAAGTCGCGCATCATACCAGGCCACATCCGCTGGCAGGACATTGACAATGCGATTCTGCAAGGCTTCGATCGGCTGTTCGGGCGTGTAGCTGCGCCGAAGGATAATTTGCAGCAGATCGAACAAGACTTGAGCGGAATTTTTGAATAAGCGATACGGGTGACGTTAACTGGCGTGCAGAGCAGCGGTGGGCTGCTCTGCAGACATCCGTCAGGGGGAGGAGCAGGCGTGATGGCTCGCACAGCGGACTGTCTGCCGACCTCCCGCGTTGCTTGATCCCGCCTATGCTGGCGAGGAGCAAGAAGATACCGATAACGGAGGGAACTATAATGGGAAAATTGCAGGCGCTGCTGGCCAGTCGCGAGCTATCGTTGATCGTCAGCTTGCCAGCCAACGACCTTGCGCTGGCCAAGGCGGCGATAGAGGAAGGCGCAGATGGGTTGAAGGTGCATTACAATGTTGGCCATCGTGCCAGCGGCAATCACTTTGGAGCACTGGAGGAGTATGCGGATGTCTTCCAGACGATTCGCAGTCAGTGGCAAGGGCCGCTTGGGGTCGTGCCAGCAGGCAGCATCGAGGGCGCCCAAGCGGAGCATATCTCACGTCTGGATGGTCTTGGCTTCGATTTCTATTCGATCTATGCGCATCATCTTCCGTCCTTCATGCTGGGCGAGATTGGGCTGGATCGGACGTTTGCTATCGATAGCAGCTATGATCCCCATCTGGTGCAGGCTGCTCGCAGCTATGGGATGACGGCATTGGAGGCTTCTATTGTGCCGGGTGATGAATACGGTACCCCCCTATCCTTTAAGGATGTATTGAAATATCGTCAACTGGTTGAACTCTCGCAGCTTCCGGTGCTGATACCCTCTCAGCGCAAGCTGGTGACGGAGGATGTCGCCGTGCTTCATTCCACAGGTGTCGCTGCGGTTATGCTGGGAGCGATTGTGCTTGGGAAGGCTGAGGATGAGCTGCGGAGGGCGATTCATGCATTCCGCAATGCTATCGACAAGATCAATTAAAGGCGGTGAATCGTAATGAAACGCAATGGTGCGGGCAGAGGTCCACTCGCCAGAGAGGCGCAAATTACAGGCTGGCTGTTCGTATCGCCGATGGTGCTGGGCTTTGCACTGCTGCTGCTGTTCCCGATGGGGCTATCGCTCTATATGAGCCTGACGGACTGGCCGCTGCTGGGCGACCCTAGCTGGGTCGGTCTGCAAAACTATGAGCATCTGCTGCAGGACGCTATGTTCTGGAAGGTATTTGGCAATACGTTTTATTTTACTGCGGGCTTGGTGCCGTTCAATATCGTGCTGGCATTGCTGCTGGCGCTGCTGCTCTCTAGAAGTATGCGAGGCATCGGCATATTCCGTACAGCGATCTTCGTTCCGGTGATGACCTCGCTCATCGTCTGGGCGATCGTCTGGAAGTACATGTTCGCCACCGATTCGGGACTGATCAACCAGCTATTGCTCATGCTTGGCATCAAGGGACCATCCTGGCTCTATGATACGCGCCTGGCCATGCCTGCGGTAATCGTGACCAGCGTGCTCAAAAATGTCGGCCTCAATATGGTGCTCTTCATTGCCGCACTGCAGCAGGTGCCGCGCTCGCTGTATGAGGCGGCGACGCTTGATGGAGCCGGGCGCACGCGCAGCTTCTTCAATGTCACGCTGCCGATGATTACGCCGACTGTATTTCTGACGGTCGTCATGACGGTGATCGGCTCTCTCAAGGTATTCGGGCAAATCTACGTGATGACGCAGGGCGGCCCGAGCGGAAGCACGAAGGTGCTGGTCTATTACATCTGGGAGAAGGCGTTCAAGCTGTTCCAGCTAGGCTATGCCTCCTCTCTGGCTTATGTATTGTTCGTTGTTGTGCTGGCGCTGACTTTGCTGCAATGGCAGCTTCGAAAGAGGTGGGTATTCAATGAAGGCGACGCCTAATCTGTCCGCTCTGGACAACCGCACGCCGGCCTTGTCGCTGCGCAAGCTGTCGGGAGCCGCAGGCATCTATGCGGCGCTGACAGCGATCTCGCTAGTGATGCTGGTACCGTTCCTATGGATGCTGTCTACCTCATTCAAGGAGCCGCAGAGCATCTTCACGTATCCGCCGCAGTTCATACCGGATACCTTCCGGCTGCAAAACTATGTCGAGGTGTTTGAACGGATTCCGTTTCACCGTTTTTATTTCAACAGTGTCTATATTGCGCTGATCGTCGTACTGGGCACGGTGTTCTTCGCCTCACTGGCCGGGTATGCGTTCGCCAAGATCCCGTTCACTGGACGCAATGCCGTCTTTCTCGTGCTGCTAAGTGCGATGATGATTCCGCATGAGGTCACGGCGATTCCGATGTTCCTGTTCATGCGCGAGCTCGGCTGGATCGACACGCATCTGCCGCTCATCCTGCTTCCGATCTTCGGGGCTGGCGGTGTGTTCGGTATCTTCGTCATGCGGCAGTTCTTCATCTCGGTACCGACCGAGCTGGAGGAGGCAGCCATGATTGATGGATGCAGTCGTTTTCGCATTTATGCGCAGATTATGCTGCCGATTGCCAAGCCGGGACTGGCAACCTTGACGATTTTTACCTTTGTGACGGTATGGAACGAGTTTTTTGATCCGTTGATTTTCATTAATACCCGTGAGCTGATGACCTTGCCGCTGGGCCTGTCGCTGTTCACAGATGAGGTTGGAACGGCCTGGCACCATCTGATGGCCGCTACGGTGATGGCGACTGTGCCGCTGCTCATCGTCTTCTTCCTCGCCCAGAAGCGGTTCATCGAGGGCGTGGCGATGACAGGGCTGAAGGAATAGCGATGAAAGATAGGGAAGGAGTGGAACCAATGAAGCAATGGAGCGATATGAGGGAGCATAGGAGCACTGCAGAGCAAGCGCTGACGAGTACAGAGAGCGCCGCGAGCGGCGAGCAGGCTGCTGCTGCGTCGGCTATGACTGTGCAGAGCAATGTCCATAGAAAGCGGGTACAGGAGCTGGAGACCGATGTGGTCGTCATCGGCGGAGGGCCTGCCGGCATCGCTGCGGCGATTGCCTCTGGACGTCAGGGAGCGCGGACGGTGCTGATCGAACGCTATGGCTTTGTGGGCGGCATGTCGACGGCGGCGATGGTCTATCCGTGGATGACCTTCCATACCGACCGTGGGGAGCAGGTGATCAAGGGGATTGCCCAGGAGATTGTGGATCGGCTGCAGGCGTGTGGCGGTTCACCCGGACATCTGCGCGATACGGTCGGCTTTGTCCATACACTGACTCCGTACCACCCGGAAATCTACCAGGTGGTTGCAACGGATATGCTGCGCGAGGCGGGGGTCAAGCTGCTGCTGCACAGCTTTGTGGATGAGGTGCATACGGCAGAGGGGCGCATTACGGCGGTGCGTATCACCAGCAAGTCGGGCAAGCTGGATGTGCGAGCGCAGCAGTTCGTCGATACGAGCGGAGATGCGGACGTCGCCTATCTGTCCGGTGCGGAGATTGTGCAGGGACGCGAGGGCGATCGACAATCGCAGCCGATGACGATGAAATTTCGCATGCGCGGGGTCGATCTCGCCAAGGTGAAGCAGTATATTCAGGCGCATCCTGAGGAGTTCTATGAGAAGACTCCGGTTGCCGAGCTGGATCGCATTCCGCTCACTGGAGTTAGCGGGTTCTACAGCCATTGGAAGCGCTCAGGCGTGCCGATCAACCGCGATCAGGTGTTATTCTTTACCGGCCCGGCCGACGATGAGGTGCTGATCAACTGCACGCGGGTGCAAGGACTGGATGCGACGGATGCGGAGGATCTGACGCTCGCCGAGCAGGAGGGACGCAAGCAAGTGCTCATGATGGCGGAATTTCTCCAGCGCGATGTGCCCGGCTTTGAGCGGGCTTCGGTATCAGCAGTTGCGCCGCAGATCGGCATTCGTGAATCGCGGCGGATTATCGGCCACTACACGCTGGCCAAGGAGGATGTCACCTCCGGTCGCAAGTTCGACGATCGCATCGCCCGCAGCGGTTACCCGATCGATATTCATGATCCCTCTGGCAAAGGAGTGGCAGCGGCCTTCATCTCTGGGGATGGAGCGTATGATATTCCATATCGTTGTCTGCTCTCTCGCAATATCGCCAACCTGCTGGCCGCTGGCCGCTGCATCTCGACCTCGCATGAGGCATTGGCGACCACGAGGCTGACGCCTAGCTGTATGGCGACCGGGCAGGCTGCGGGTACGGCCGCTGCATTGTCTGTGCTGCATGCCGTTGATCCCGCCGAGCTGTCTGTTGCGCTGCTGCAGGAGAAGCTTCGTCTGGGTAACGCTGTCATCTAATCCAAGCTCCGTCAGTGTTTCGAGGTTTGAAGCGCTGGCGGGGCTTGTTTTTTTATTGTTTTCGTGAAATTATGTTCAACTTTTTACGATCTATTGAAATAATGAAAAGCATCGTATAGAATCAATCTCGTAAGAAGCGTCGGGCCTGACGATCAGGGCAAGTTAAGTAAGGAGCATGCGCATGTATACAATTCGAGAGATGGTTCGCATTGCCAAGATGTATTATGAGCTGGGCATGACCCAGGTTGAAATTGCAGAGAAGGAAAGCTTGTCAAGACCGACCGTGAGTCGCATTCTGGATGCGGCAGTTAAGGGAGGTATCGTATCCTTTGTTATTAATTATCCGCTCGATTCTGTAAGCGATATCGCAGACGAGGTCAAGGAAACGTTCGGGATCGACAAGGTGTTTGTATCCCCGGTGTTTGTCAGTGAGCCGTCGATGGTGCTACAGGATGTTGCCCGAGCGCTCGCAGGTTATCTTAGCGATCTGGTGCAGGACGGGGATACGATCGGCATCTCATGGGGCGAGACCTTGTCCTATGTCGCTGATCAACTGCAGCCGGCACACCGGCGTGATGTGAAGATCGTCCAGTTGAACGGTGCGGTCAGCACGACCTCGTTCTCCACAGGAGCGATGCATATATTGGAGCAATTCTCCAAGGCATTTCATTCTCAATCCTACATGCTGTCGGTTCCGACGATCGTAGATTCAGCCGTCATCGCTGACGCGATTATGACGGATTCCTCCATTCGCGAGGTGCTGACGCTCGGACAGCAGGCCAACATTGCGGTATTCGGCATTGGCAGAGCTTCTTATCATTCCGTGCTCTACACGGCGGGTTATTTCTCAGAAGCGGAGTACGGAGAGTTGTTGCGACAAGGAGCGGTAGGAGACATTTGTTCCCGCTATTACACAATTGATGGCAGATTGACGGATGAAACGCTTAACTCACGCACGATCGGCCTGCAACTGGAGCAGTTGAAGCAGAAGGAGCATTCGATTGCGATGGCCTGCGGTGAAGGAAAAGCCGAAGCGATCGTGGGAGCGTTGAACGGGAAGTTTTTTAATACGTTGTTTACGGATGAAGTGACGGCCAAGAAGCTGCTGACTCTGCAACAGGCAAGCAGACGCAAAAGGCGCACTTAAATAGATACAAGTGGAGAGGAGCTTCAAAATGATGAAAGCGGTTAAACTGTATGAACCTGGAAATTTGAAGGTGGAGGAGGTCGCTATTCCTGTCATTGCACCACATGAAGTGCTTATCGAGGTGAAGGCGGTCGGGGTATGCGGCTCGGACATTCCTAGAGTGCTTCACAAAGGCGCTTATTCACAAGGCCTGACAATCGGACATGAATTCGCCGGTGTCATCGTGGAGACTGGCGAGGAGGTGCAGCAATGGCGGGTTGGACAGCGTGTAGCTGTAGCGCCACTCATCCCATGCGGCGAATGCATGTATTGCAAGGACGGATTGTTCTCGCTATGCGACACGTATGATTATTACGGTTCTCGCAGTGATGGGGCGATGGCTAACTTCATTAAAGTGACGCCAGATAATCTGGTGGAGCTGCCGGACAATGTGTCGTATGAGGCCGGAGCGATGGTCGATCCGGCAGCCAATGCCATTCACGGCCTGTGGGCGGGAGAGTTCAAGGCTGGGGACAGCATCGCCATCTTCGGCCTGGGCGCCATCGGCCTGTTCGCCATCCAGTTCGCCAAGGAGTTGGGCGCCAGCCATATTGCGGCTGTGGATATTCATGAGGAGAAGCTGGAGTTGGCTCGCCGCCTTGGCGCGGATGTGACGATTAACTCCCGCCTTGAGAATCCGGTAGCTGTGCTGGAGGAGAAGTTCGGCGGCATGAACTTTGCCTTCGACACCTCGGGTTCGCCGATTGCCCAGGATCAGGCTGTCAGCTCCTGCACGAAGAAGGGACGGGTCGTGTTCCTCGGCATCTCTCATGCCGGATTGGAGCTAAGCAAGGATTCTGTGAACAAAATTCTTCGTTACGAGTTGGCTGTACACGGGTCATGGAACTCCTTCTCTGCGCCATTCCCAGGCAGAGAATGGACGTATACGACCGAATTAATGGGAGCGGGCAAGCTGACGGCAGAGCCGATCATCTCGCATCGGCTGCCATTGGATGATGCGCCGAGGCTGTTCGATCAGATTAAAAACCGGGAGATTGTTTTTAATAAAATTATGTTCTACCCGCAGGAGGGGCAAACAAAATGACGTATGTTCTGGGCATCGATGCTGGCACGCAGGGGCTCAAGGCGGCATTGTATACTGCCCAGGGGGAGCAGCGGTGGGTGGGGAGCGCAACGTACCCCACGTCCTACCCGCACCCCGGAAGCTGTGAGCAGCAGCCGCTTGATTGGTGGGATGCCTTACTGCGCGCGCTGCGCAGTTGCCCGGCTCCCGAGTTGTTGAATGCGGTTTCAGCAGTAGCGGTATGCGCAACTTCCTCGACGGTGCTGGTGGTGGATGCTGAGGGGAACCCGCAATCGCCTGCGATGCTATGGATGGATACCCGAGCCAAGTCTGAGACAGACTATATTAATGGACTGGCCGACCCGCATGTTGCGGATGTTCTCCGCCGCTCTGGAGGCGGGGTCTCGGCGGAGTGGATGACAGCCAAATCACTATGGCTAAAAAACAACGGCTTCTTAAAGCCAGGGTATCGCATTATGGAGCAATTGGATTGGCTTAATTTCAAGCTGAGCGGCAACTGGATGGCTTCGAAATGCAATGCAGTGTGCAAATGGAATTATACAGATCACTTCTCACGTTCATTCTTCGAGGCCATCGGCTTGGAGCAGTATGAGCAGTGGTGGCCGCAGCAGGTAGCGGCTGTTGGCGAGCAGATCGGCGTCATAACTGCGCAGGCGGCTGCACAGACCGGGCTTCCGGCAGGCATCCCTATATTTCAAGGAGGAATTGATGCGCATATCGGCATGCTTGGCATCGGGGCCTGTGATACCGGAACGATGAGCTTGATTACAGGCACCAGCTTCGTTCACCTGATGCATACCGATACGGCGGTCGAGGAGCCTGGGCTGTGGGGGCCTTATGCCAATGCAATATTGCCAGATAGCTGGCTGCTTGAAGGCGGGCAGTTGTCCTGCGGCTCCTTGACCTCCTGGTTCATGAGCCAGTTCTACCCCGGCGTGCAAGGGGAAGCGCTGGAGCATGTATACAAGGAGCTGATTCAGGAAGCGTCAGGGCTGGAGGCTGGCAGCAGCGGCCTGGTGATGATGGATAGCTGGCAGGGGAACCGGACGCCATATCGCAGTGCCGCTATGAAGGGGGCGCTGTATGGGTTGACGCTTGCTCATACCCGGTATCATATCTACCGGTCGATTCTGGAGGGGGTTGCCTTCGGAACGAAGAGCATCATCGATACCTTCGCAGGTGCGGGGGTTCCCGTCTCACGGATTATCGCCTCTGGCGGCGGCACCAAAAACAAGCTATGGATGCAAATTATTGCGGACGTTACCGGCATGGTGATCGACATCGCGGATGAGGGCGAGGCGGGCACGAAGGGCTGTGCGGTCATTGCGGCATACGGAGCAGGGTGGTATAGCTCGCTGCAGGAGGCATCGCAGCGCATGACATCTTCCTCTGTCTCCTATAGACCCGATGAGCGAAGCCAAGAGCTGTATACGCAAGCTTATGCTAATTATGTGCAATTGCATGAACGATTGGTTCCGATGATGGAGCAATCCGCAGAGCAGCGCATACTGGTACAGATAGGGGGGTAGACATGGAGCCGATATTAAGCATGTTGAACATCAGCAAGTCGTTCCCAGGTGTGAAAGCGCTTAGTCACGTTGATTTTACGGTGCGGCAAGGAGAGGTGCATTGCCTGATCGGTGCCAATGGGGCAGGCAAATCAACCTTGATGAAAATCTTGACCGGCGTCTATGACAAGGACGAGGGCGACATTTATTTCGAGGGCAGCAAGGTGGAGATTGGCAATCCTGCGCGGAGCAAAGAGCTAGGCATCGCTATTATTTATCAGGAGCTGTCGCTGATCGATCATCTATCGGTAGCGGAGAATATATTTCTAGGCTCCTATTTGAAGCCTGCTTACGGCCTGCTGTCCTGGCGGAAGCTGCGGCGAGAGGCGGCCGACATACTGGAGAGATTCGGCATCTCGATTCCAGTCGACAAGAGGGTAGGAGAGCTGAGTGCCGGACACAAGCAGATCGTTGAATTGGCGAAGGCGATAGCCAGTCATGCCCGACTCATAATTATGGATGAGCCTTCGACAACACTGTCGCAAAAGGAGGTCGAGACGCTATTCCGGGTTATTGGCGACCTGAAGCGACAGGGCATTACTGTCATCTACATCTCTCATAAGCTGGAGGAGCTGTTTGCCATCGGTGATCGGGTTACCGTTATGCGGGATGGTCGTTACATCGCCACCAAGGCGCTGACAGAGCTGGATGAGGAAGAGCTGGTGGAATTAATCATTGGCCACAAAGCAGTGCGGCATGTTCATGTCAAGCACGAGCGGCAGTTCGAGGAGCTGCTCCGGGTGGAGCACTTAACCACGAAGCACGTTCATAATGTGAGCTTTGAGCTGGGCAAGGGTGAAATCATCGGTCTGTACGGTCTTGTCGGGTCCGGGCGAACCGAGGTGCTGCGCGCCCTCTACGGCGCTGACAAGCTGCAACGCGGAACGATTCACCTTCATGGGCGCCAGCGGATCATTCAGTCGCCCGGTCAGGCGATACGTGCGGGGATGGGGCTTGTGCCGGAGAACCGCAAGACGGAAGGGGCGATGCTGCATCTGTCCGTGCAGGAGAACGCAGTCATCTCCTCGCATCATCTGTTTTCACGCTTCTCGATTTTGAAGGGGCACCAGGTGCGTCAGGCGGTCAAGGAACGGATACAAGCGCTCAACATCAAGACGCCTCATCAGGATACACTGATGGTTAATCTGAGCGGCGGCAATCAACAGAAGGTGATCATCTCAAGGTGGCTGATCCGCGATTCAGAGCTGCTGCTGTTCGATGAACCGACACAGGGCATCGACATCGGAGCCAAGGAGGAAATCTACAAAATTATGCGTTCGCTCGCTGCTGAGGGCAAAGGAATCATTGTCGTCTCCTCTGAAATTAACGAGCTGCTGCAAGTGTGCGACCGCATTCTAGTTATGTACAGCGGCCGATTGGTAGGGGAATTCGACGATCCGCGCAATGAAAAGGAGGAAATACTTCATTATGCCGTCAAAGGGGGGGAAGAGCTTGAAGCCAATTAGCATGGAAGCCGGTGCGGCCAAGCCGACTGCAAGCTTCAGGTGGCTGGATGTCGTCAAGCGTTACAATCTATTTTTCTTGCTGTTTTTATTTATGGGAATCGGCGCTCTTCTGTCGCCCAAATTTCTCACCGTACAAAACCTGTTAAATCTGTTGCAGCAATCATCTGTTGTAGGCATTATCGCATTAGGAATGACCTTCGTCATTTTGGTGGCAGGCATTGATCTGTCCGTCGGCTCCACCTTGGCGCTGTCGAGTATGACGATGGCCATCCTCGTGACGAGCGGTCTGGGCTCCTTGCCTGCGATTCTCATCGCGCTCATCGCCGGTGGAGCCATCGGGGCAATCAACGGACTGATCTCCACGAAGCTCAAGGTGCCAGCATTCATTGCAACACTAGCGACCATGGTAGCCGCTCGTGGATTGGCGCTGCTGCTGACCGACGGCAAGCCGGTATTTAACCTGCCTGAGTCGATTCGATTTCTCGGCGGCAACATCTTTGGCCGCATCCCCGTATCCGGGGTCATCTGGATCGCGCTTACACTGCTCTCGGTATTTGTCCTGCGCTACACGACGTTCGGCCGCAAGCTGTACGCCATCGGCGGCAATCCGCAGTCAGCCCATCTGACAGGAATTAAAGTGAATCTGTATATCACTTCTGCCTATGTGATCTGCGGATTGATGGCAGCTCTAGGCGGCGTTGTGCTGACCTCCTGGCTGACGGTCGGGCAGCCGACATCGGGACAAGGCGTTGAGCTGGATGCGATCGCAGCGGTTGTGCTTGGCGGAACTAGCCTGTTTGGTGGTGTCGGCGGTGCGGGAGGCACCTTCGTCGGGGTGCTGCTGATGAGTATATTAACTAATCTCTTCAATCTAATTGGCTTGTCCTCGTACTATCAGTCGATCTTTATGGGCTTGATCATCGTGCTGGCGCTTGTGTTCAACCGGTTCGTCATCAAGTCGCACCAAGGCTGATAGCGCGAGTAATTCATATGCAAGTGATGACTACAACAAGGGAGAGATCAAGATGAAGACAAAAAAATGGGCAAGCATTTCGATGACAGCGCTTTTATGTGCAGTATTGATGGTTAGCGGCTGTTCTTCTCAAAGCAAAGGCTCGGGGAACACGAGCGAGGAAGGGAAGGATAAGGTTACCATCGGCTTCTCGCAGGTGACGATGGAATCCCCGTTCTATACGTCGCTTGTTGAGGCAGCGAAGGCTGAGGCGGAGAAGAACGGTGTCGAGCTGATTACGATTGACGCGCAAAATAATCTGCAAAAGCAAAATCAGGACGTGCAGGATCTCATTACAAAAGGAATTGATGTGCTCGTGCTGAATCCGACCAACCCGACTGCGGTCGCTCCGGCGCTGGCGCTCGCCAAGCAAAATAATATTCCGGTTGTGACGGTTGACCGTCCAACAGAAGAAGCGGTCGCTTCGTTCGTAGGACGCGACAATAAGCAGATGGGCCGGCTTGCAGGCGCCAAAGCGGTGGAGATGCTCGGTGGACTGGGAGCAGCCAAGGGTAAAGTTATCGAGCTGCAGGGCGATGCAGGCGGCAAGGTGATGATGGACCGCCATGATGGCTTCCATGAGGTCGTCGAGGCGGAGAAGGGCGTACAAATTATCGAAGGGCCATACTCCAACTACGTTCGCGCCGAGGCTGTAAAGGCGATGCAGGACTTGCTGCAGGCTCACCCGGATGTCTCGCTGGTCTATGCGCATAATGATGATATGGCAATGGGTGCGGTTCAAGTGCTGAAGCAGGCGAATATGCTGGATAAAGTAAAGGTTGTCGGTATCGACGGGCTCTCCGAGGCGGTCAATGCGATCATCGAGGGCAGCTACAGTGCCACCGTGCTGAATGACCCCGCTGTCCTTGGACGACTCGTCGTGCGGACGGCGCTGAAGGTAGCTAAGGGAGAACAGGTAGAGAGCTATATCGACGGGGGAACGGGCCTGATCGATGCGAGCAACGCAGCCAAATATAAGAGCGACAATGTGTTCGCGCCAATGGAATAGGAGAGAGAACAGATGAAGATTGCATCATACATTGACCATACGTTATTGAAGGCTCAGGCCACGAGCGCTGAGATTGGACAACTATGCGCGGAGGCGAAGCAATTCGGATTTGCATCGGTATGCGTCAATCCTTACTATGTAGCCGAAGCAGCCAGATTGCTGGCAGGCAGCAGTGTAGCAGTATGCACCGTAATCGGCTTTCCACTGGGCATGAACACCACGGCGATCAAGGTAGCGGAGACGACAGACGCGGTGAACAATGGAGCGACGGAGATAGATATGGTGATCAACGTTGGCGCATTGAAGGAGCGCAACACCGAGCTTGTACGGGATGAGATTGCAGCCGTTGTGAGAGCGGCAGAGGGACGTCTCGTCAAGGTCATCTTGGAAACCTGTCTGCTGGACAAGGAGGAGATCGAGCTGGCGAGCAAGCTCTCCGCCGAAGCGGGCGCACAGTTCGTCAAGACATCAACCGGCTTCTCGACTGGCGGAGCCACCGCCGAGGATGTGCGCCTGATGAAATCGGCGGCTGGAGCGGGAGTCAAGGTTAAAGCTTCGGGTGGAGTGCGCGACTATGCGGCAGCGCTAGCTATGATTGAAGCGGGCGCAGAGCGTATCGGCACAAGCAACGGCATTCAGATCGCTACGAACAGTTCGGACTCGGCCTCATCAGGTTACTAGGGCGTGTCTGAACACTCTGAACGGGTTTTCAGACACGACCTAATCATCGCAGCATAACAACAGCACACGGCGGCAGTTCACGGGCATAAAGCTCGCGGGCTGCTGCCGTGTGCTGTTTTTTAATGCAAATTACGACAAACATGTCGAAAGACCTTGAAAAATGAGAAAATATGACTACTCATACGGGAATTGCGAGGGGAGACGCCCTATAGAAAGCCATTGTATACTGTGTTAAGATGTTATATATGAGAAAATGGGAACACATGATCTGATTTGGATAGAGGGGGAGCTGGAGTTATGCAAGAGATGATCAAACCACCCGCAGAGCAATTGTATGCGGCCGAGCTTGCTGCGCTGCAGGCAGAGGATCGCGGAGGACGTCCGCCCAACTGGCGCATGTCGCCGGCGGCGGTGCGGGACTTTATTATAGGTCGGGAAACGCCGATTGTACATAACGGGGAAAAGGTCGAGATTACGCGCAAGTTCTATGGTAATGACGTGCTGATCGAACGGGCTGTCGTCACGCTGGCGGGCAACCGCGGGCTCATGCTGGCTGGCGAACCGGGAACCGCGAAGACGATGCTGAGCGAGCTGCTGTCGGCGGCAATCTGCGGGACGAGCATGAATACGATTCAGGGGACGGCAGGGACGACAGAGGATATGGTCAAATACTCGTGGAACTATGCGATGCTGCTCGATCAGGGGCCGTCCGAGGCGGCTCTTGTGCCTTCGCCTCTCTATACGGGGATGAAGGAGGGCATCCTGACCCGCTTCGAGGAGATTACACGCTGCCCGGCCGAGGTGCAGGACAGCTTGATCAGCATCATGAGCGACAAGGTGCTTCATATCCCGGAGCTGAAGGAAGGCAATCTGTTCGCCAAGCCGGGCTTCAATATTATCGCTACAGCTAATATTAGGGATAAAGGGGTCAATGAGATGAGCGGTGCCCTGAAGCGGCGCTTCAACTTCGAGACCGTGCGCCCTGTCAACAATGTGAAGCTGGAGGCGCGTATTATCGAGAGCCAGGCCAAGGCGCTGCTGCGCTCAGGAGGCATCGACAGCGAGATCGACGTGGAGGTTGTCGAACTGCTGGCTACGACCTTCATGGAGCTGCGAACCGGCCAGACGCGGGAGGGTTACCGGGTGGACAGTCCGCAGGCGGCTCTCAGCACGGCGGAGGCGGTATCAGTCTATGTGGAGAGTGCCATGACCTCCTACTATTATGAGAGCAAGCCGATGGCTCTGAACCGGCTCGTTCAGAGCATGCAAGGAACCATCGTGAAGGAGAATGAGAAGGATCTGGCGCTGCTGAAGGCGTATTTCTCGAAGATCGTCAAGGAGCGTGCTGCGGTAGAGCCGCTCTGGAAGGCATATTATGAGGAAAAGCAATGGATCGGCTGATGGATGTTGCCCCGTCCGAGCAGGTTCGGGAGATCGAGCGAGCCTTCGCCGAGCAGGTGATGAATGAAGAGCTGGGCGTCGTCTTCTTCCCTGTACGACATCATAGCCCTGCCTGCTCGCACCATCTGCTGGCGATGATTGGGCAGTATCGCCCGGACATCATACTGATCGAAGGCCCGGTGAATGCGACGGAGCTCATCCCGATCCTGACAGATGAGGCCACTGTCCCTCCGGTTAGCCTCTATTGCACCTTCGAGTCGGAGGAGGGCAAGGCCGCGTATTATTATCCGTTGCTGAGCTATTCGCCAGAGTATGTTGCCATGAAGGAGGCGGCGCGGCGCGGCATCCCTGCCCGCTTCATCGACCTGGACGATTACGGGCGCAGGGTGGCAGGGGAGCACAAGGAAGGGGAGCAAGCAGAGCAGGCCTCGGCACAGGATGAGACGCTGCTGGCAGGCTCGCAGTTTATGGAAGCACTCTGCAGCAATCTGAATTGCCGCAGCTTCGATGAGCTGTGGGAGAAGATGGTGGAGATTAATGGTCTTGTTGCCGATACGCGCGAATTTGTGCGGATCGTGTTCACGTACTGCACCCTGTCGAGGATGTGCTACTCCGATGAGCAGCTAGGGCAATTCGGCGATCTGGAACGGGAAGCTCATATGCGCGCTTGCATTGCCCAAGCAGTGGCTGAGTACGGGCGGGTGCTAGTCGTTACCGGGGGCTTCCATACCTACGCCCTGCTTCCTCCATATCCATCGTCAGGCGAGCCAGCGGGCAGGGCTAGCTCCGATCGGGCTCTTACTGCTGCTTACCCCATGGTATATACGTTCATGGAGGCTGACCGACTGAATGGTTATGCCAGCGGAATGCCGTATGTGAATTATTATGATCAGATATGGAATCAGATGCATCGCAAGCGCAAGTCCGGGCCGCTGCAGTTGCGTGAGCAGCCTTATACTGATGTTGCTGCTTCGCTGCTTGCGCAGCTTGCACGCCAATTGCGGCAGAGCGAGGAGGCTGTGTCTACCAGCGATGCGATAGAAGCCTATCGGATGCTGCATGGCCTGGCTGAGCTGCGCGGCAAACGGGAGGGCGGTGTCTTCGAACTGCAGGATGCCGCGTTGTCGGCCTTCGTCAAGGGGGAGCATACGCTGGCAACGGATCAGCCGCTGCAGCAGCTTGCGCTGCTGCTTACGGGGGATAAGATCGGCACGGTCGCCCCGAACAAGCTGGCTGTGCCGATTGTAGAGGATTTCAAGGCACGCAGCGCGCAGCTCAAGCTGCAGCTTAATGTCACGGGCAAGCACTCGAAGAAGCTGGATATATATGCCAAGCCGCAGCATCGGTTGCTGAGTCAGTGGTTTCATTGCATCAGCTTTCTGGTCGGTGAGTTTGCTACTCGTCAAGCCGGCCCGGACTGGGTGGCATACAAGGATATGAATCTGGTAAGGGAGAGCTGGTCGTATTCGTATTCCTCACGCATTGAAGCAAGGTTTATCGAATGCTCGATCTATGGCGGCACAGTCAGGGAGGCGGCAGCTCGCAAGCTGCAGGAGCAGGCCTTGGCCATACCGGAGCATCATAGCTCCGAGCTGGTCGGCTTGCTGCTGCAGGCTGGACTGATGGGATTGCAGGAGTCAGTGCGCAGCTTGTACGAGCGGGTAGAACAGGCGTTGCACGCCGATGCTCATTTTCTCTCCATCTGCCGAAGCCTGAATACACTGGTACGCATGCGACAGCACAGTCGGCTGTTGGGACTGTCGGATGATGGACAACTGCCGCGTCTTGCACAGGAGGCGTATCGCATGGCGCTGCTGCAGCTACCCCACCTGACCGAGACGCATGCCGACGAGCAGCCAGCAGTTGCACAGAGCCTGCAACTGTTGTCGATGCTAGCCGGGAGCGAGCCGGAGCGTTATGACGGGGATGGCCTTCACCAGCAACTGGATGAGCTGCTGGACATGGCAGCGCTGCCCCCGCTGCTGGAGGGCAGTGCAATCGCGATTGCTGCGGCGCTCGGCAGCAGAAGCAGAGAGGAGATTATGCAGCGGGCAAAGGGATACATCCGCGGTACGCCAGACAAGGCCAAGCAATCCGCACTGTATCTGCAGGGTGTCTGCGCGTCCGCGCGTGATGTCTTCTTGTATGACAGTCGTCTGCTCTCTGAGCTGAATCACCTGATTGGCGAGCTGCCGTATGATGATTTCATCGCCATGGTACCAGAGCTGCGTCTGGCCTTTACTCATTTTACACCTGTTGAGAGCAGTCTGATCGCAGAGAAAGTCGCAGCCTTGCATCAGACAACAATGTATGAACTGGAGCTGCCGGCTGTGAAGGAACGGGCGCTGATCGAGGCGAGAAGGATGGATGAAGCGATACGGAAGGAGTTTGCTGCGTGGAAGCTGATATGAAGCAGGATGGACAGGAGGAGCGCAGCTCCCGGGAGGTGCTGAACCGCTGGCGCCTTATTCTGGGGCAATCGGCCGATCATGGCTTGTCCAGCTCACCCGATTACTCGGCGGATCAGTTCGGTTATATGGAGATGGATGAAATATTGAGCTATCTATATGACCGGGAGTATGGAGAAGAGCAGGGCTACCGACGCGGTGGAGGGCAGGAAGCATCACGGCTTACGGTGCCGAAGTGGCTGCACAGGCTGCGGACGCTCTTCCCCAAGCAGACAGCGGAGGTTTTGGAGAAGCAGGCGCTCGACCGCTACGGCCTAACGGAGCTGCTGACGGATAAGAAGCTGCTGGAGTCGCTGGAGCCGAATATGAACCTGCTGAAGAATGTGCTCCAGTTCAAGGGAAGGATGAAGGGCGCGGTGCTGCATAGCGCCAAGGAGATCGTGCGTCAGGTTGTGGAGGAGCTGCGCAAGCAGCTTGAATCTCATGTGCAAGCAGGCATTGTCGGCAAGCGAAGCCGCTATACGCGCAGTCCGATCAAGTCGATCCGCAACCTCAATATGCGCAAGACTATCGTAAGCAATCTGAAGAATTACGACCGGAAACGGCAGCGATTTGTCATTGACAAGCTCTATTTTGATGGCTCGATTCAGTCCTATAACAAATGGGACATCATCATCGGCGTGGATGAGAGCGGAAGCATGCTGGATTCCGTAATCTATAGCTCTGTGATGGCCAGCATCTTCTATAAGCTGAATGCACTCCGAACACGGCTGTTTATTTTTGATACCCAGATCGTCGATCTGTCGGACAGGCTGGAAGACCCCGTCGACCTGCTGATGAATGTACAGTTAGGCGGGGGGACGCACATTGCCCAGGCGGTACGGTATGGCGAGACGCTGATTGAGAATCCTGCTCGCACCATCTTTATTCTCGTCACCGATCTGGAGGAGGGCTACACGCTGCCGCCGATGTATCGGGCATGCAAGGATATTATCGATGCAGGCGCGAAGCTGCTCGTGTTGACGGCACTTGATTTTGGCGGAGAGCCGGTCTATAACAGACAGGCAGCCCAGACGCTGGCCAATATGGGAGCGCATGTCGCTGCAATTACACCGCATATGCTGGCCGATTGGATTGCAGAGACAATCTCCTGAAGCGAAACCCGGCAGCATCTGCTTTCTGCGGAATGTGAATATACCCCCTAGCAGAATGATTGACCTGGGCTGCCACGTGTAGCTGACATATGGAACGAAAGTGATTCGTACTTAGAGGAGGAAGCATAATGTTAATGGAAGACCGTACCCTGGAAATGCTGGTTGAGCGGTTCGCGGAGGCCTGCGCTTCAGAATATTCCGTCACAGAGGATCGTTCACGGCAGATTGCGGATTATGTTGCAGGCAAGACGGAGGACTTTCCCGACCTGCTGGAGCAATCCAATTATTATTCCTATCGCACAATGGGGGCTCTCGAAAAGCTCTCGAAGAAGGATGACAGCGACATTTTATTTCGGGCTGCTGCGATCGTGCTGCGGACAGGCACGGAAAGCAACCGATACTACTGGAACCTGCGCGCGTTCCCGATTGTACTGGGCAAGGAAGCGGAGCCTCTGGGTCTGAGCGGTGACAGCAAGCTTGGCAGTCAACGGCTTGAGGCCATCCTGCTGCGTCTGCGCAAGCTGATCCGCTATGCAGGTATAGAGCCTGTCGTATTGGAGATTCGTTCGACCTTGCGAAGTTGTGGATTCGGAACGAAAAACCTCGGCGGAGTAGGGGAAGTATATAGTCTGCTGCTCCATCTCGCGCTGCTCCGTGAACTGGATGAGGATGTGGCGAAACAGGAAAGCAAATCATTGCCGGAGCTGCTGAGAGCCTTGCTGGAGCAGGATGAAGCCCGTCTGGAGCAGGAGCTCCGCAGGCTGATTGAGCCGATGCTGCGCTACAGCTTGCCGCATAAGGATAATATCTCTGCGCTCGATCTGAATGCGAGCATTCTGCAATCTCGCAGGGAGAGGGCGATTGCGGATTATATGTCCGGGGAGCAAGGGGAGTGTGAACAGCCAACTCGCGACCAGTTCAATGAAGCGATGCTGACGATTCACAGCGCGTTGTTCTTCGTCATGAATATGGCGGGCGGCTCATCGCGGCTGCTTCAGGAGCCTGGTGTTATAGGCTCGCTACTATTGCATGCAGTACGTATCCTGCATGAGGTTTATCCCTTGGAGGTGAGGGCGTACCTGTTAACGCTGGAACGCTCGGCCACCAGGAATGATAAGGCTCTGACGGGCGTGGTGCCGCTGGGTGAACCATTTGGTCTAATCGAACAGCTTTTGCAAGAATTAAACAGCTATTATGTTTCCTGGGGGGTTCTGCGGGCAGCGATCGCTTCTGAGCCGGAGCAGTCGATGCGAGCATTCGAGCTGGTGAGCCATCCGTTCTTGCGACTGTACCTGCGCAAGGAGCTAGACGAGATGCAGATCGAAATGCCCGAGGGTACGCCGACGGTGGAGGAGCTGGTCTATGAGCTGCTAAGGGATAAGCGTCATGGCGCCAAGTATGGCTTGTTCTGGGCGCGTTATCTGCAAGGGGAGATGACAGCCGAAGAATATCTGCAAGATAACAATAACAAGCATCTGTTCTATGAACGGCATCAGGATCGGAAGCGTCCCTTCCTGTTCATCGCGACGTCCTTCCTCTCTATCGACTCGGAACCGTATCGCAGGCTGGCCATCATCTTGCCTAAGCTGCAGGAGCTGGCTGCCCAGGCCTTTGCGTTGTTATACAAGGGCGATCAGTTTAGCGCAACGCGCATGCTGGAGCGATATGGCGATGACCCGGAGGTTGATCGTGACCGCTTGCTTGGCATGCTGTTCCGGCTGCATGGACAGCAGGGATACACGAGCGGCCCGATGTCGGATGAGGAATTCCGCGGCCTTGTGAAAGGGTATGTGTCCGAAGCAATTAGCTGCTATAAGGAGCTGTCCGTCGACTCGCGCTTACTCTTGCTGGAGACAGTGTTTGAAGCAAGGGAGGAGATAGCGACCGACCTGCTGGTGGAGATCGTGCGCCAGGGCTTGGCTGACAGCTCCAAGAAAGCGAAGCAACTGGCAGCAGCCGAGCTGGGCGCGGCAGCGAGTCATGATCCACGGCTATATGTTGAGCTTTATCGGAGGGAGAAAAAGGCCGGGGTAAGAGAGCTGGTGCTTCATGTCATCCGCAAGCTGCCGGACAGCAAGAGCTTGTATACCGAGCTTCTGTCCACCGAGAAGTCGGAGGAGTTCAGGGCGATGATCCAGACGCTACTGGACACCGCTGACAGCAGCCCTGCACAGGCACATGCGGCTATAGCAGACGTGACGGATGGCAAGAAGCTGGCGCGCATAGGGTGGCTGTCTCTTGATGATCTGCCAGACCTGCTGGATGTCAACGGTGAGGCGCTTGACCCTCGTATCAAGAAATATGTGCTGACGCAAGCTATGGAGCATACGACAGCACCGAATGAGCAGTTGCTGGAGCTCAGGCAGTATGCGAGCAGTAATTCGCTAGCCCGCTTTGCCGTGGAGCTGGTACAGCTCTGGCTCAGCCATGATGCTCCGGCAAAGGAGAAGTGGGTGCTCTATATCGGCGCATTGTTCGGTGATCGCAGCTTGTCTGATCTGCTGGGCGCGCAGATTAAATACTGGGCGGACAACAGCCGTGGGGCAATCGCAGCCGAGGCGGTCAGGGCGCTAGCCTATCTGCAGGAGCCGGCAGCGCTCCTGGCTATCGACAAGATCAAGCGCACAGTCAAGAACAAGCAGGTCAAAGGCGCAGCCGAGGAAGCGCTGCTGCAGGCTGCGGAAGCGCAAGGGTTGACGACAGAGCAGTTGGAGGATCGACTGATCACCTCGCTTGGCTTCGATAGCCGTGGCGTGCAGACGCTGAGCTATGGGGAGCGTTCCTTTCAGGTCAAGGTGAGTCGTGATCTGCAGGTTGTCATCGTGAACGAGGAGACCGGTAAGACGATGAAGAGTCTGCCGGCGCCCGGGGCGAAGGATGATGCCGAGCTGGCTGCCCAATCGAAGTCAAGACTGACACAATTGAAGAAGGATTTGAAGGCGATGGCCGCCCTGCAGTCGCAGCGGCTGGAGGAGTCGCTGTCCAAGCAGCGGCTGTGGAGCTCTGAAGAATGGACGGAGCTGTTCGTGCGCAATATGATTATGCAGCAATTTGCGGTCGGTCTGATCTGGGGCGTCTATGAAGGCGGCAAGCCGACAGATACGTTCCGTTATATGGAGGATGGCTCATTTAACACGGTAGATGAGGATGAGTACGAGCTGGCGGATGGGGTAATGATTGGTCTTGTACATCCGCTGGAGCTGGACAAGCAGACGCTGGAGGCATGGAAATCGCAGTTGGAGGATTATGAGATCAAGCAGCCGTTCGAGCAGTTGAACCGCATGATATACCTGGTGGGAGAGGAGGAGCAGGAGGCGAAGGAGTACAAGCAACTGCCCGGGGAGGACTTCTCCCCGACAGCATTTCCTAAGGCGCTGGAGAAGTATGGCTGGTACAAAGGTATGGCTCAGGATGCAGGGACTTATTATGAGCTGTACAAGGATTATGGTGAGCTGATTGCAGAGCTGAGGATTAGCGGGACGAGCATTAGCTATTATGAAGGAATTGAGGATATTACACTGGAATCTGTGCACTTCTACCCGAATCGTCATAATAAATACCATTACTATGATCCAAGCCAAGCTATCGCCTTCAATCGAATTCCTGGCCGAGTATTCAGTGAGACTGTCTATGATATTATGCGCGCGGCGGGACGCTAAGGAAGGGAGTAGTTCTGCCCAATCAGTTAGCTGTGAACAGGGACTGGGACGCAGTGCGACCAGATCAAGAAGGGGGCGGCACGAGGATGCCAGACGACACATTCCGGCAGCAATTTCAGCAGTTCATTGTGATGTGTACAGAGGACTACTTGATCCGCTACGGGAACAAGGGGCTGTACAAGCGTGCCTGCAAGGAGCTGGAGCAGGGGATCACGGTTATGTACGAGCATGGAGAGCAGGCTGTTTCCTGTATATTGAGCGAAGGAACAGCTTGCAGCCTTAGCCTCTCGCCTGAGCATTGGAAGTGCTCTTGCCCGGCGGATACGCTATGCAAGCATGTACTGATTGCAATCTTGTATTACCAGCGGCACTGTATTGCGATAGCGGAGCCAGAGGCGGCGGACGCTGCGGACGCTGTGCTGGCCAATACCGAACAGACTGCCCAGGCGCTGCGGGAGCCTGCGGAGGGGTATCGCGTGGCTGAGACTCGTCCGCCTCATGCCGCTCCTGCTGCTCATAACACGGAGAGACGTTTCGCGTGGCTGCTCACCACCGAGCTGGGTCTGCTGCTGCGACCCTTTACAGCCACGGTTATCGAGGAAGTATGGTTCCGGCTGCGCTATCCGATGGAGATTGAGGTGAAGCATGATACGTTGTTGACGGTGCATCTGACCGATCATGCTGCTGAGGTGTCGTTCACGGCCGAGCCAGACCCCTCCAAGGCGTTATGCAGCGTGAAGCAGAGGGAGGGGGAGCTGCTCCGGCTGGAGGCG